>Ga0307513_10005828_pt1 | contig 16184 bp, 14 predicted proteins | sample 15_EM_MG_FD_202174 | JGI IMG/M metagenome (GOLD analysis project Ga0307513, IMG submission 202174) | Populus trichocarpa ectomycorrhiza microbial communities from riparian zone in the Pacific Northwest, United States - 15_EM | ecosystem: Host-associated > Plants > Roots > Unclassified | place... | reverse complement strand
GTTACACGCAGAACCTGTTCGATGAGACCGGGTTCGACCTGCGCGGTCAGCGCTTCGACCACTTCTACGCCGCCGACATCACCTCGGCGTCGGCGGTGGAGCTGATCGACGGCAAGTACATGGAGGTCACGATCTGGAAGCCGGGCGAAGCGGAACGGGTGGTGCGCAAGACCTGACCGAATCGTCGGTCAGCTCGTCGTCACGAACTGCGCCGTGGGTTCCTTGCCCGTGCCGCAGCGGATCGTGGCGGCCGCCGGCTGCCCCCGGTCCGAAGGGCGCACCAGAGCGCAGTCACCGGTGCCCTGGTTGACGATCCGCCGGTCGGCGACGCGCCAGTTCTGCGTGGCATCCCCCGACCGGCAGGGCTGGACGGCCAGCGTCTGCGGGCTGACGGCTGTGAGGCAGCCGCCGGTGGTGACGAGCTGGCCGGTCGAGGTCTGCTTCCAGATCTGTTCGGGACGGCTGCGCAGGCACGATCCGGAGCCCAGCGTGGTGGCCGACGCACCCAGGCAGGTGCCCATGCCGTCGATGACCTTGCCGCTGACGCCCTGCGCGGCCGGCGTGGGCTGGGGTACTGCTCTGGGTGCGGGCTGGGGCGCGGGCCGCGGGGCCGGTTGTGGCCTGGGTGCGGCCTGCGCGGAGCGCTGTGGTGCAGGTCGGGGTGCCGGGCGCGGTGCGGGACTCGGTGCGGGTCGCGGGGCCGGGTTCGCGGCCTCCGGGCCACGTGGTGTCGGACGGCCGGTGGCCGGCGGCGCTTCCCGCGGCGGAAGCGGTGCGGCGGAGTTCGGGGCCGCGGTGGGGCTGGGCGGCACGGCACTCGTCGGAGCAGGGGCTGGCAGGGTCGGTTGGGTCGCGCTGCGCGGTGGCAAGGCCGGCGGGCTCGGGGTCGCCGACGGACGCGCCGTGGCCGGCGGTGCGGCGGGCGCACTCGCCAGCGGCTGATCGGCCGACTGCAGCTGGGTGGCCACCACGACTGCCGAACCGACCACCAGCACCGCGGCCGCAGCCAGCAGCGCCAGGAACGGACCCCGGCGGCGCCGGGTGGGCGGGGGTGGCGCGATGTCCTCGGCGATCGACCGGTCGGCCTGCACCACGAAGCGGCCGGTCCAGTCGGATGCCGTGTCGATGACGGTGACGGCGATCGGCTCGCCGATCCGTTCGGCGGTGTCGGCGACCTGCGCGAACCCCGCGTCGACCGCGGCCTGCCAGCCGCCGTCGATGGGCAGCGGGATCCCGTCGAGCGCCACGGAGGGCCGCCCGCTGCCGTCGAGCCCGATCACGATCTGGCTGGTGCGCAGGTACTGGTCGGCGCCACCGGCCGGGTCGGGTGACCACGGCGGCGGGTTGGGCGGCTCGGGCGGAGTCACCGGCGCCACCGGTCGACACGACCCCGGTCCATGCGCTCGGCCTCCCAGCTCGCCCGCTGGTCGGGCGATCCGGGCGAGCGTCGCACGACAGGCAGCGCGCCCGTGGGCGTTCCGGAGAACTGGTCCCCGCGGCCGGCCCGAGGTGTCGTTGATCAAGGGCAGAAGGTCGCTGCCGAAGATCCACTGACGACCTTTTGCCCTTGATCACCGCAACGGGTGTGCGCGGGTCAGGGTGTCCTCGGCTTCTCCGGGGTCGCGGTGTCCAGCGGCACCGCGGCCGCGCGCACCAGGTCGAGATGCACCGTCTGGCGGGGGAGCGCGGCGTCGAGCGCCCAGTCGGCAGCGGTGCGGACGCGGTTGCCGGGCATGGCCAGCAGGTGGTAGCCGCGGGTCACGACCTTCGCCGGGAGGCCTGAAAGCGGGATCCGCAGCGGGTTCGCCGCGGCGTCGAGGCCGCCGAGATCGACCACGAACCCCAGGTCGTGGTGCTTGTACTGGCGCAACGCGCCGCCATGCAGTGACGCGACCACGTTGCGACCTGCCAGCGCGCCCTGCCGTTCGGCGTGCTGCGCGGTCATCGCGGTGAGCTCGCCCGGCCGCGTCAGGTCCGCGACGGCCGCGGCGTCACCTGCGGCGAAGACCTCCGGGTTCCCGGGGACGGCCAGATCGGTGCCGACGACCAGTCGTCCCTTGTCGGTGCGCAGGCCGGTGCTCTCGATGAGCGGATCGGCCCGGACGCCGACGCACCAGACGAGGGTCCTGGTCGGCACCCGGCCACCGTCGTCGGTGAGCTCGACGCCGTCGTAGGTCGCCTCCTGCACCGACTGGCCCATGCGCACCTCGACGCCGCGCTCGCGCAGCACTGCATCGGCGGTACGGGCGAGCCGCTCGTCGAGCGTCGGCAGGACCCGCGACGCGGTGTCCAGCAGGATCCAGCGCATCCGCTGCTCACGCAGCTGCGGCAGGCCCCGGGACAGTGCCGCGGTGAACATCGGTCCCTGTGCGGCCACCTCGGTGCCGGTGTATCCCGCGCCGACGACGACGAACGTGCAGCGCGCCTCGCGTTCGAGCGGGTCGGTGGCGGTGGCGGCCAGCTCGACCTGCCGCGTGATGTGATCGCGCAGGTAGAGCGCCTCCGGGAGGCCGCGGAAGCCGTGGGCGTGCTCGTTGACCCCGGGCACCGGCAGGAGCTTGTTCACGCTGCCGGCGGCCAGCACCAGTCGGTCGTAGCGCAGTTCGCCGCGCCGACCCTCGGGATCGTCGTAGCCGATCGTGCGGGCCTCGACGTCGACGGTGTCGACCTCGCCCAGCACCAGATCGACCCCGCGCAGCGCGGCCGGCAACGGCACGGCGATCCGCCGGGGATCGAGGATGCCGGCCGCTACCTCGGGTAGCAGCGGCAGGTAGAGGAAGTAGTTGGTGGGGTTGACGATCGTGACCCGGCCTTCGCGGCCGAGTCGACGCCGGGCGGAGCGGGCCGCGTGGAACCCCGCGAAGCCCGCACCGACGATCACGACGTGGGGAGAGGAACCGGAGTCCGATGTGGTCACCCTGGTTTCCTACCGGGTCGCGGGGGCTCCCCGCATCCCCGGCGCGCTTCCGGGTGACGTGATCAGACCTGCGATCAAGCCCACGTCCAGCCGGTCGCGGTGGCGCCGCCGGCGGGTCGCTGCAGCGACCCGCGGTGCAGCATCACGAACGCGCCCCAGCTCGTGGCCGCGATCAGGCAGCCGAAGAAGACCAGGCCGAGGCTGAACGCGAGCACGCCGAGGACCGCGGCGATCAGGCCGAGGGCGAGCGCGCCGATGGCGGCGGCGAGCAGCCAGCGCCTTCGCACGCGTGCCGCCCGGTCCAGCGGCTGGTGGAGCCGCTGGCAGAGCTCCGGGTCCTCTGCCTGCATCTGTGCTTCGAGCGCTTCGAGCGCGCGCTGCTCCTGCTCGCTGAGCATGGTGGGCCTCCCTGGTGCCGTCCCCCGTTCTGAGCTTGGGATGCCCACTGCAGATACCTTCCAATCCTCGGTCGCCCGAGCGGTGAGCCGAACGGTCAGCGCACCGCCGGCCGGGCGCGCACATGCATCCGCTCGCCCTGCGGGCCGAAGATCGACAGCAGCTCGGCGGGCCCGTCGACCGCGGAGAACCAGTGCGGCACGTGCGTGTCGAACTCGGCGACCTCCCCGGCCCGCAGGATCACGTCGTGTTCGCCGAGCACCAGCCGGATCCGCCCGGACAGCACGTAGAACCACTCGTAGCCCTCGTGCGTCCGCGGTTCCGGCTCGGCATCCGGCGCGCCCGCCGGATAGATCATCTTGAACGCCTGCAGCCCGCCGGGGCGGCGGGTGAGCGGCAGGAACGTGATCCCGTCGCGGACCATCTGCCGCGGTCGCACCCGGGGATCGCTGGTCGCCTGCTCGCCGATCAGCTCGTCGAGCGGCACCTGGTGGGCGCGGGCGATCGGCAGCAACAGCTCCAGCGTCGGCTTGCGCTGCCCGGACTCCAGCCGCGACAGCGTGCTGATCGAGATTCCGGTGGTGGCCGAGAGCTCGGCCAGGGTGGCGCCGCGTTCCTGACGCAGCGCGCGCAGCCGCGGGCCGACGGCGGCCAACACCTCGTCGCTCATGCACTCACTTTGCCAGAACGGCAAGATAGTTTGTCAAACCGGCGCCCGCCGAGGCACTGTCGGAGCATGCACGAGCTGGCAGAGATGTTCGAGGAACCGTTCTGGGAGGAGCGCTACCGCTCCCGCGAGTCGATCTGGAGCGGCCGACCCAACGCGCACCTGGTCGCCGAGGTGGCCGGGTTGACGCCCGGCACCGCGATCGACGTCGGCGCCGGCGAGGGGGCCGACGCCGTCTGGCTCGCCCGTGCCGGCTGGCGGGTGACGGCACTGGAGTTCTCCCGCACCGCGCTCGCCCGCGGCGCCGCGCAAGGCGTGGCGGGCATCGAGTGGGTGCAGGGCGACGCGCGCTCGTTCGAGCCGCCGTCGGCGGGATACGACCTGGTCACGTCGTCGTTCGTGCACCTGCCGACGGGGCAGTTCGAGGCGTTCTTCGAGCGGCTGGTGGCCATGGTCGGCCCGGGCGGCACCCTGCTCGTCGGCGCGCACCACCCCGACGACCTGGCCAACGGCATACCCCGTCCGCCGCACCCCGACCTGTACCAGTCGGCTGAGCAGCTGGCCGCCCTGTTGCGTGACGGCTGGGTGGTCGACACGGTCGCCGCCCCGACCGCCGATTGGGCGCACCCGGAGACCGGTGCACCCCTGAAGATCACCTTCGCGGTGCTGCGGGCTCATCGGGCGGCGACGTAGTTCGTTGATCAAGGGCAAAAGGTCGCTGTTGAAGATCGTCTGGCGACCTTTTGCCCTTGATCAACGCAACATCTGTGCCCCTTACAGGTTGCCGCCCGCCTCTGCTCGCAGGGCTGCCCGGCCCGACTCCAGCCGCGCCACCGGTACCCGGAACGGGGAGCAGGAGACGTAGTCCAACCCCGCGTCGTGGAAGAAGTGCACCGAGTCGGGATCGCCGCCGTGCTCGCCGCAGACCCCGAGCTTGATCGTCGGACGGGTCTCGCGGCCCGATTCGACGGCCGTGCGGATCAGCGCGCCGACGCCGTCGCGGTCGAGCGACTCGAACGGCGACACGGTGAACACGCCCTTCTCGAGGTAGGTCGCGAAGATCGACGCCTCCACGTCGTCGCGGGAGAAGCCCCAGGTGGTCTGGGTGAGGTCGTTGGTGCCGAAGGAGAAGAACTCGGCGGCCTCGGCGATCCGGCGGGCGGTGAGCGCCGCGCGCGGCAGTTCGATCATGGTGCCGATCGGGATGTTCAGCTCCACGCCGGCGGCCTTCTCGATGCCGGCGATGATGCCGTCGATCTCGTCGCGAATGAGGTGCAGCTCCATCACCGAGCCCACCAGCGGCACCATGATCTCGACCTTCGGGTCGCCGCCTTCGTCGTGACGGGAGGCCGCGGCCTCGACGATCGCGCGTACCTGCATCGCGTACAGGCCGGGCACCAGCAGCCCGAGCCGCACTCCGCGCAGGCCGAGCATGGGGTTCGACTCGTGCAGCCGCTCCACGGCGGCGAGCAGGACGTCGTCGCCCTCCTCGCCGTCACCGCGCGCGATCTTGACCGCGAGCTCGGTGCGATCGGGGAGGAACTCGTGCAGCGGCGGGTCGAGCAGCCGGATCGTGACGGGCAGCCCGTCCATCTTCTCGAGGAGCTCGATGAAGTCGGACCGCTGCAGCGGCAGGAGCTCGGCCAGCGCCGCCTCCCGTTCCGCGGCGCCCTCGGCCAGGATCAGCCGCTCGATGAGCAGCCTGCGGTCGCCGAGGAACATGTGCTCGGTGCGGCAGAGCCCGATCCCCTCGGCACCCATGCTGCGGGCGCGGGCGGCGTCCTCCGCGGTGTCGGCGTTGGCGCGCACCCGCAGCCGACGGGTGCGGTCGGCGTGGCGCATCACGCGGTCGACGGCCCGCACGAGCTCGCCGGTCGCCTCGTCGGCCTCGGCCAGCGCCGACTCCAGGCCGTCCTCCAGGTAGTTGACGACGGGAGAGGCGACGACGGGCAGCTTCCCGGCGAACACCTCGCCGGTGGAGCCGTCGATGGAGATCACGTCGCCCTCGGTCAGGACCCGCCCGTCGACGGTGACGGTGCGCTTCTCCCGATCGACGTCGAGCTCCTCGGCGCCGCACACGCAGGTGCGCCCCATACCGCGGGCGACGACGGCGGCGTGCGAGGTCTTGCCGCCGCGGCTGGTGACCACCCCGACGGCCGCGACCATGCCCGGCAGGTCGTCCGGGGTGGTCTCGCGCCGGCAGAGGATCACCTCTTCGCCGCGGGCGGCCCACTCGACGGCAGTGGCCGAGGTGAACACGAGCTTCCCGGAGGCGGCGCCCGGCGACGCGGCCATGCCCTTGGTGAGCAGGTCGCGCTCGCCGTCGGCGTCGAACTGCGGGAACAGCAGCTGGCCGAGCTGGGCGCCGGTCACGCGGGACAGCGCCTCGTCGGCGGTGATGAGCCGCTCGTCCATGAGCTGGGTGGCGATGCGGAAGGCCGCCGCGGCCGTCCGCTTGCCGACGCGGGTCTGCAGCATCCACAGCTTGCCGCGCTCGACGGTGAACTCGATGTCGCACAGGTCCCGGTAGTGGGTCTCGAGCCGGCGCATGATCTGGGACAGCTGGGTGTGCGACGCGGGATCGAGCCGCGCGAAGTCCTCCAGCGAGAGCGTGTTGCGGATGCCGGCGACGACGTCCTCGCCCTGGGCGTTGACCAGGTAGTCGCCGTAGGCGCCCTGCTGACCGGTGGCGGGGTCGCGGGTGAAGCAGACCCCGGTGCCGGAGGTGTCGCCGAGATTGCCGAACACCATGGCGCAGATGTTGACGGCGGTGCCGAGGTCCTCCGGGATCCGCTCGCGGCGGCGGTAGAGCCGGGCCCGCTCGGTGTTCCACGACTGGAAGACCGCGCGCATCGCGAGGTCGAGCTGTTCGCGCGGGTCCTGCGGGAACTCCCGGCCGCTGCGGTCGGCCACGATCTGCTTGAACGTCTCGACGAGCTCGCGCAGCTCGTCGACGGGGAGCTCGACGTCGGTGTCGGCGCCGGCGCGGTGCTTCGCGGCCTCCAGCTGCTCCTCGAACGCCTCGCCGGGGATGTCCAGCACGGTCCGGCCGAACATCTGGATCAGCCGGCGGTAGGAGTCCCAGGCGAACCGCTCGTCACCGGAGGCGTCGACGAGCCCCTTCACGGAGTAGTCGTTGAGGCCGACGTTGAGGACGGTCTCCATCATCCCCGGCATCGAGAACTTGGCGCCCGAGCGCACCGACACCAGCAGCGGATCCTGCACGTCGCCGAGGCGGCGGCCGAGCTGGTCCTCCAGCCTGCGCAGCGCCATCGTGATCTGGACGCGCAGTGTCTGCGGCTCCTCGCCCTGCGCGAGGTAGTAGCGGCAGGCCTCGGTGGTGATCGTGAACCCCGGTGGCACGGGCAGCCCGAGCTTGGTCATCTCGGCGAGGTTCGCGCCCTTGCCTCCGAGGAGGTCGACCTGATCACGGCTCCCGTCGGCGAAGTCGTACACCAGCTGTGCGGGACGAGGGGTGGCCAACTGGTCCTCCAGAGTTCGAGACCTGCCGAAACGCTTGACGGTAAGTGCATCTTCACCGGACGGGGTCCGATGGGGAGATCCGTATCGATCCCGAAATCGAGGTAGTAACGCGCATGTCACGCCCATCGGTGAGGATCGGGCGGCTCCCGATGATCTCCGTGTACCAGTTCGAGTGGTGTTCGCTGTTGGACATTGCACGTTTACATATCGTGTGCATCATTGTCGAATGTTGTTCACCGGGGGCGGCTCCCACCAGGGCTTCGTCGCAGGCCGTTATCGAAACGGTGCGTACAGTGACCGGTGGACCGATGTACTGCGCTGCGCCGAGCTGACATTCACGGCTTATGCGCCCGCGTGCTCCTGCGGCTGGCGCGGTCAGCTCTTCCCGGCCACCGACGCCGGCCACCTCGGTAGCCGCCGCGTGCTGGTGCACGAGCACCTGGTCGCGGAGCCGGCGCGGCGGCGTCGGAGGTCACTGGGCGGCACGGTTCTCGCCTGAGTCAGCTCGCGGGCACGGTGCCGAGCACGACCACGTCCGGCTCGCCACGCGGCACCGGCACCTCGAGCACCTCGACGTCGACGAGCCGGTCACGCAGGTGCGCGGCGAGCGCGTCGGCGCGGCTCGCGCTCCACACGGCGAGCACCCCGCCCGGCGTCAGGACGCGCAGTGCTGCCGCGACCCCCGGCGGCGTGTAGAGCCGGGCGTTCTGCGGTACCACGACCCAGTCGGGCCCGTTGTCGACGTCGAGGCAGACGGCGTCGAACTCCCCGTCCGCCGCTCCGGCGAGCACCGCCGCCACGTCGGCGACGTGCACCCGCACCCGTGGATCGGCCAGTGCGTCGCCGTGGCGGTCCGCGAGCAGACCCCGGTTCCAGCGCACCACCGCAGGCTCCACCTCGACGACGTGCACCTCGCGCACGCGCGGATCGGCGAGCGCGGCGGCCAAGGAGAATCCCACCCCGAGCCCGCCGAGCAGCAGCCGTCCGCGGTCGGGCATCCGCGCGGCCGCCGCCGTGACGAGCAGCCGCTCCGACCGCCCGTCAGAGGTGTCCATCAGGAAGACGCCGTTGGCCACGATCTCGTGGTGGGTGCCGCGACGGCGCAGCACCAGCTCGCCGTTCACGCCCCGGACCCGCTCGATCTCCTGAGTCCCGTCCATGCGATCAGAGCTGTTCGGCGAGGTCATCGAGGCCCTGGGCGTGCAGGTCGAAGCCGTCCCCGGCAGTGGGCGGGTCGCCCACGGGGCGGGCGACGTAGGCCGTGCGCAGACCGACCGCCCGGGCGCCGCGCAGGTCCCACGCGTGGGCGGCCACCATCAGCAGGCGTTCCGGTGGGCAAGCGGCGACGTCGACGGCGAGCCGGTAGACCGCAGCGGCCGGTTTGTAGGTCGAGGCCGCCTGCGCCGACAGCGCCTGGTGCCAACGAAGTCCGGCGTGGGCGTTGAGCCGCAGCAGCGCGCTGTGGCTGGCGTTCGACAGTCCGATGAGGGGGTAGCGCTCGGCGAGCCGGGCGAGGCCGCTGTGCGTGTCCGGCCACGGCGGCACGCGATGGCCGGCCGTGGCCAGCGCCGCGACGGTGGCGGGATCGGCTGTGCCCGCGTGCTGCGCGACGAGCGCGGCGGCCTCGGCATCGAGGACCTCGCTCGGAGCGAAGACCCGCTGCCCGGCGACGATGCGCTCCTGCTCACGTGCGATGTGGGCCTGCCACACGCCGAGCAACTCCTCGACCGCGGCCTCGTCGTGCGACGGCGCCGCAGCGGCGATGGCGGCCCGGATCCCGGCCGGCTCGTCGACGAGGGTGCCGAGCACGTCGAACACCACGGCGTCGAACGCGAGGGGCGGGAGGGTCACGGCTCCACGTTAGAACGGGCACCGGATCCGGGATCCGACCGCTCCCCCTACTGATCGTGTCGGGACAGTTGCTAACAGTGTCATGGCGTTCGCCGATGTAGCTGGTGCCAGTGCGTAGCGCGGAGGGGCGCTGGCGAAGCACGGCAGCGCCCGGCCAGGGCACGGGCGGGCGCTGCCGCTACGCGGCACGGGAGGGATGTGCCGCGTACCTGCTCACTCCGAGTGGATCCTTGTAGCGTTACGTGTGCGGGCTGTGTCTTGCCCGATTGTCGGAAACATTCTCGAAACTCGATACCCGGAGTCCGGACGTTGCCGACATCTACGTCGTGCCGAGCCACTCCAATGCCGCAGCCGCTGTCCACGACTGGTGGCGGCTGCCCAGCGGAGCGCCCGTGAACGGCTCGTAGTACTCGGCGAACTCGAGATCCGACAGCTGGTCCAGTGACGCGGCCCGCAGCTCCTTGGCGAGCACCAGGTCGCCGTCGCGGGTGGCCGCCCAGCCCAGCAACACCGTCAGGAAGGGCCACACCGGACCCCGCCAGTACTGGCACGGCCGGAAGTCCGGGCTCGCCGGCGACGTGGAGGGCGGCAGCGGGTACGCCAGCCCGCGGTGTCCCATCCAGCGCCGCCCGCGGATGATCCGGCTCTGCCGCGCGAGCAGGTCGGCGAAGCCGCCGCTGACCAGTGGCGCGAACCCGGCCACCGTCTCCGGTGCGATCCACTTCCCGGTCAGCACGTCCTGGTCGCGGGCCAGCCCGCTGATCGGGTCGATCGTCGACGTGACGCCCTTGCGGAACCGCCGCGCGATCGTGCGCAGCTCCACAGCCTCCGGCCGACCCAGCTCCTCGCCGATCCCGGCCAGCACGTCGCTCGCGGCGGCGAGGATCGCGGAGAAGAACACGTCGCGGACGCGGAACGCGGCGATCGGGAGGATCGCGGCGTCGTCGTAGCCGACGGAGCGCTTCTGCTCCACCAACCACAGGTAACGCTGGTACTCGGCGTCGCTGGGCCGTTCCGAGAGGTCGGCGACGTGGGCGGTGTCGCGCCGCTCGAACGGCGGCACCGGGCCCGGCACGACCCGCGAGTACGGGCCGTCCCAGCGGGGCGAGTTGTCGAACCCGGACTCCCAGCCGTGGTGGATCTCCACCAGCCCCACGCCGTCGGGGTCGCGGGCCGTGGCCAGCCACCGGTGCCACGCCAGCCAGCGGTCGAACGTCGCGGCGACGAACGCCTCTGCCACCTCCTGGTCGCGCCCGCCGTTCTCCCGCCCCCGATCCAGCACGTGCCGCACCGCGATCGCGTGCACCGGCGGCTGGGTGATCCCGCTGGTCGCGACCCCCTCGGGCATCGCGGGCGCTCGGCCCCACCGTGCGGGTCCGGGGAAGTAGTCGCCACCCTGCTCGGCGAAGCGGATGTGCGGGATCATCCCGGTGCTCCACTGGGCGCCGAGCAGCGTCTCCAGCTCGGTCACCGCGCGGGGGACGTCGAAGCGGGCGAGCCCGATCGCCACGAACGCGGCGTCCCAGCTCCACTGGTGGGGGTAGAGGTCGGGCGCGGCCGCGGTCATCGTGCCGAGGTCGTTGCGCCGCAGGACGTCGATGGCGGCGGTGCGGATCTGGTGGTCGGAGACGGTCGGTGCGGTGATCATTGTTCGAGTGCCAGCTGCGTTTCTGCGTCGTAGTAGCGGAGCGCGTCCGGCGCCAGGTCGAGCCGGACGGTGTCGCCGGGCCGGGCCCGGAACGTGGGTGGGGCGGACACCTTGAGGACCTCGGTGTCGACGCGGGTGGTGAGCAGAACGGCCGCGCCGGTGGGCTCGACGACCTCGACGAGCGCCTCGATGCCGTCCGTCCCGATGCCGATGTGCTCGGCGCGGATCCCGACGAGCAGGTCGCCGTCCGGCAGGTGTGCGGGTGCGGCGCGGCGGTGGCCGGCCACCGCCAGCTGCCCGTCGGCGACGGTGGCGGGCAGGAAGTTCATCGGCGGCGAGCCGAGGAAGCCGCCGACGAACCGGTCGGCCGGATGGTCGTAGACGGCCAGCGGATCGCCGAGCTGCACGATCCGCCCGCTGCGCATCACCGCGACCCGGTCGCCGAGCGAGAGGGCCTCGCCCTGGTCGTGGGTGACGTAGACGGTGGTGGTGCCGAGGTCCTGCACGATCTTCTTCAGGTCGGCGCGGAAGGACAGCCGCAGCAGCGCGTCGAGGTTGGACAGCGGCTCGTCCATCAGCAGCACGTCGGCGTCCATCACGATGGCGCGCGCGACGGCCACCCGCTGGCGCTGCCCGCCGGACAGCTTGGCGGGGTAGCGGTCCAGGTACGGCCCCAGCTCCAGCAGCTCGGCCGCCCAGTCGACCTTCTCCGCGACGGCCTTCGCCGGGGTCTTCCGCATGACCAGCCCGAACCCGATGTTGTCGCGCACCGTGCGGTGCGGGAACACCGCGTAGGACTGGAACACCATCGACAGGTTGCGGTCCTGCGGCGGCTGGTAGGTCACGTCGCGGCCGCCGATGGTGATCTTCCCGGCGTCGGGCAGCTCGAGCCCGGCGAGCATCCGCAGCAGGGTGGTCTTGCCGCAGCCGGACGGGCCGAGCAGCACCATGAACTCGCCGTCGGCGATGTCGAGGGAGACGTCGTCGGTGGCGCGTTCGGTGCCGCCCGGGTAGGTCTTCACCAGGCCTTCGATGCTGATCTCAGCCATGGGCGTTCACCGGATCGTCGTCCCCCACATGTTGGTCAGCCAGCGGCGCATCACCGCGATGAACAGCAGCGCCGGCACCACCAGCGCGAACCCGCCGGCGAACCGGAAGGCCAGCGGTGATTCGTTGAGCGAGGTCAGCACCTGCGCCGGCAGGGTGCGCCGGTTGAGCGTGAGGATCGACGCGCCCAGCACCTCGTTCCAGCTCAGGACGAACGTGAAGATCGACGCCGCGGCGATGCCCGGCAGCGCCATCGGCGCGACGACGTGGCGGAACGCCTGCGCGGGGGTGCAGCCGAACACCCGCGCGGCCTCCTCCACGTCGACGGGCACGGAGACGAACACGCTCGCCGTGATGAGGATCGTGGTGGGCAACGCGAGCGCCGCGTGCAGCAGGATCACCGCGTACGTCGTGTCGTAGATGCCGGCCGTGAGGAACAGCTGCGCCAGCGGCACCGACAGCACCACGATCGGCAAGGCCCGCGTGAACAGCAGGAACAGCTGGTAGGAGTCCTTGCCGCGGAACGCAAAACGGGCGAGCGCGTAGGCCGCGGGCACCCCGACGATCGTCGAGAGGACCAGCGCGCCGAACCCGACGATCAGCGAGTTGCCCAGCGACGCGAGGATCCCGGTGGAGGCGAGGAACCGGCCGATCGTCTCGGTGGAGAGGTCGGTGGGCAGCAGCGACAGCGGGAACCGGTCGAGCGAGGCACGGGTGGCGAACGCCGCCACCGTGACCAGGTAGAGCGGCACCGCGACGAACGCGGTGATCGCGAGGCAGGCGACCTGGATCAGGATCCGGTTGCGGCGGTGCCGGCGAAGCGGTGTGCGATCCACATCGGTCATGACTGGGCCTGCCGCAGCGTCCGCAGGTAGATCAGCGACGTGAGCATCGAGACGAGCAGGACGACCACCGCGAGCGCAGCGGCCACGTTCGGGTTCTGCAGGACCGTGTACCAGCGGTAGGTCTCGCCGACGAGCAGCGGGAAGTTCTGGCCGGTCAGCGCCTGCGCGACGGCGAAGGTCTGGAACGCGAGGATCGTGCGCAGGATCAGCGCCACCTGCAGGCTCGGCCGCAGCAGCGGCAGCACCACGTGCCGCAGGCGCTGCCACGGGCCGGCGCCGAACACCGCGGCCGCCTCCTCGTAGTCCTTCGGGATGCCCTGCAGCCCGGCCACGACGATCACCAGCACCAGCGCCGTCGCGCGCCACAGCTCGGCGATCAGCACCGCCACGAACAGCGAGACGGGATTGTCGAACGCCAGCCACGGCACGGGGGAGAGCCCGAGCCCGGCGAGCACCGAGTTGAGGTAGCCGCGATCGGTCAGCACGCTCAGCCACACCAGGCCGGCGGCCAGGTCGGAGACGGCGAGCGGGATCGCCCACACGTAGAAGTAGAAGCCGCCGAAGCGCGGATTGGCGCGCAGCAGCAACGCCATGCCGAGGGCCAGGGCGAACTGCAGCGGGATCAGCACGACGATCAGCAGCAGCGTGTTGCGCACCGCGGGCCAGAAGTACGGGTCCGCGGCCATGCGGCTGACGTGCTCGAGCGTGAACCCGTCGGGCCCGGCGAACGCGGAGACGACGCCCGCGATCATCGGCCAGCCGAACAGCAGCGCCATGAACAGCACGGACGGCCCGACGAGCCACACGATGGGCGGGATGCGGCGGGTCATCGGCCGACCGCGCAGACGGCGCCGGGCGGATCGGGTGCCCAGCACGGCACCTTCAGCTTGTCGAGTAGCCCGGAGAGCACGCCGGCCTGGGCGTCGACGACCTGACGGGCCGGGCGCCCGTCGAGGCAGATCTGGGTGAAGCAGTCCTTGAACACCTGCGACACCTGCCCGTCGGACGCGCCGACGCCGACGGGCGGCAGGGCCAGCAGGGCGCCCTCGGCGGTGCGCTGTGCCTTGACCGCGCGGGCCTCCAGCGCGATGCCGCCGGGCAGGTCGGTGGGCAACTCGATCGAGGTGACGGGGAAGAAGGCGTTGCTGCGCAGGGTCTCCACCTGCAGCGGAGCGCTCGCCATGCCGCGGATCGCCTGCTCGGCCTTGTCGCGTTCGGGGCCGCGGCGGGGCAGCGCCACGCCGGCCACGATGAGCAGGTAGCCCAGGCCCTTCGGCCCGCGCGGGGCTGGCACCATCAGCCAGTCGTCGGGCCGTTCGGTGGTGGCGCCGACGAGCCGGGCCACGTGATCCCACGCGACCAGCACCTCGCCGCGAGCCAGCGGCTCCTGCATGAACGCGTAGCCGGTGGAGGCGGGCGCGGTGACGGCCCACAGGTCGCGCAGGTACTCCCACGCCGTGACCGCGTCGTTCGAGGCGAACGTGGTGATCTGGCCGCCGGTGAAGCTGGGCAGCAGGTAGCCCTGGTGGAAGCGGTGGTGCAGCCCCTTCGGGCCGGCGGGCAGCCCGAAGATCGGCGCCCGGTTGCCGGCCGCGCCGGCCTGCATCCAGCGCAGGAAGCCCGCGTAATCGAGATCGTTCACGTCGACGCCGGGCGGCAGCCACTCCAGGGCGCGCTTGTTCACCGCGAGCACGTAGGTGGCCTGCATCCACGGCACGTACTTGGCGGAGGCGCCGCCGAAGCGGGCCAGCTCCAGGATCTCCGACGGGTAGCCGGCGCCGGCGAGATCGGCCAGCAGCCCCTCGACGTCGTCGAGGCGGTCGGCGATCGGCGCGAGATCGCCGTGCAGGCCACCGACCATGCCGACCTGCACCTGCCCGGCCGCGGTCTGGCTGTCGATCGTGGTGCGGAAGACGCCCGCGTCGACCGGGTTGTAGGCCACCGGGACGGGCAGCCGGCGCAGCACCTGCTCGTAGCGCTGCCGTTCCTCGACGGGCGTGAACTGCGTGGAGAGGAACCCGACGGTGCCGGCGGAGGCCGCGCCGCTGGTGTCGAAGCCGGCGCAGGACGCGAGGAACGGGGCCGTGAGGAGGCCGCCGAGGAACGCGCGCCGCGTGGGCTGTGTTACGCGCATGTTTCCTCACGGTGTCGCTGGTTGCACCCTTCTGTGCACTATGAAGACAAAAGGGGTTACCGTCAATACGTGAGTGAGCTTGCGAACTCACCATTGAGCAGAGCAGTGCCGCGCTAATGCGGCCGACGAGCGTCAGCGAGGAGGCTGCATGAGTGCGACAAGCCACGGTGGTTTGCTCGCATTGGTGCGCGATCACGGCGGGCTGTCGCGCCAGCAGATGCTCGAGCTGACCGGGATGTCGCGCGGCACGCTCGTCGCGCGCCTGGAGGCGCTCGCCCGGCACGGCTACGTCTACGAGGCCGAGGCGCTCGCTCCGACGGGCGGTCGGCCGGCGCGCCGGGTCCGGTTCGAGGACCGCGGACGCGTCGTCCTCGCCGTCGATCTCGGGCAGACCCACGCCCGCGTCGCCGTCACCGACCTGGACGGGCGGGAGCTGCGCAGCCGCGCCTCCGACGTGCGGATCGCCGACCCCGGCGTGCTCGACGCGGCCCTCGACTCCGGGGTCGCGCTGCTCGCGGCCGGGCATTCGGAGCGGCTCATCGGCGTGGGCATCGGGGTGCCGGCGGCCGTCGACCCGGCGACGGGTGACATCGCGGGTCCTGCACCCATCCTTGGCTGGGCGGACGGGGCGCTGCCGCGCGCGGTCCGCGAGCGCTGGTCGGTGCCGTTCGTGGCGGAGAACGACGCCCGCGCCGGCGCGGTGGGGGAGAGTCGCGGCCGCGGCGAGACCTTGGTGCACGTCAAGCTGTCGATGGGGATCGGCGGCGGCATCGTCGTCGGTGGCGAGCTGCTGCGCGGGGCCGGCGGGCTCGCAGGCGACATCGGGCACGTGCGGGTTCGGGTGCGCGGCGGGCCGCTGTGCCGGTGCGGGCGCACCGGGTGCCTCGCCGCCTACGCGTCGGGGCGGGCGCTGCTCGAACGATTCGGCGGGTCGCTGGGCGACCTGGTCGCCGCGGCCCGGCGCGAGGACGCCCCCGTCGTCGCCGCGTTGACTGAAGCGGCCGATGTACTCGGCACGGCACTGGCCACCACCGTCACCACGGTCAACCCGCACCGGCTCGTGCTCGGCGGCACCCTCGGCCCGCTGCCGCTCGTGGTGGAGCGGGTGCGCGCACGCATCCACGACACGGTGGCCGAGCGCGCGTGGCCGGAGGTGGAGGCGGGGGCGTTGGGCCCGGTCGCCTCGGTCACGGGGC
>Ga0307513_10005827_pt1 | contig 16184 bp, 14 predicted proteins | sample 15_EM_MG_FD_202174 | JGI IMG/M metagenome (GOLD analysis project Ga0307513, IMG submission 202174) | Populus trichocarpa ectomycorrhiza microbial communities from riparian zone in the Pacific Northwest, United States - 15_EM | ecosystem: Host-associated > Plants > Roots > Unclassified | place... | reverse complement strand
CGGGCGGCGTCGACGCCGCCGAGGCGCTCGCTGCCCAGAAGGGCTGGCGCACCCGAACGGAGCGCCGCAGCGAGGCGCCCGATGCGCCGCCGTGGTCGATCCTCAGCTTCCGCCGCGGCCAGGGGCTACTCAAGGCGATGTTCGTGATCGACTACGCCCGCGGCGCCGGGGCCTGGACCTCGCCCATCTTCAATGGCGGCCTCTATCATCAGCCGGCCAGCCCAGGCGCCATCCTTCGCCGCGTCTGGCTCACCGCCGCCGACCCGGACCAGGCCGGCGCGGCGCTCGAGGCGTTGGGCTTCGAGCGGCGACGAATGGCATTCATCCGTCGCGCCGGGGTTGGGTCGCATCTATCGCGGTCGGCGCGCCGACATCGTGCTGGCCGTCGGTGGCCACGCCGTGATGCGCTTCGACGTCGAGGCTGACGGGGCTCTTCGGATCATCGAGATCGGTCCGCGATTGACGGCGGCGGTCGGCCGCGAGCCGGAGCCGACTCAACAGGGCTGACAAACCCCGCTCAAGCGCTTATATTCCCCTCAACATCGTCCGTTAGCGCTGTAAGGCGCCTACGAGCGGCGGGCTCCGGCCCGGCCGCTCTTTTCTTTGCCGGGAGGCCAGGCCGAAGCCCATGCGTGGGAAGACCGCCGAAGACCAAGGTTTGCTGGAGCTGCTCGACCCCGTGGCCGAGGCCGCCGGCTATGAGATCGTGCGCCTGCGCCTGATGGGCGGCGAGCATGCGCGGCGCCTGCAGATCATGGCCGAGCGTCCGTCCGACGGCGACATGAACGTCGAGGACTGCGCGCGGCTGTCGCGCGCCATTTCCGAGATCATGGACGCCGCCGACCCGATCGCCGGGGAATATACGCTGGAGGTCTCGTCGCCCGGCGTCGACCGTCCGCTGACCCGGCTGAAGGACTTCGCGGTCTTCGAGGGCTACGAGGCCCGGCTCGAGCTCGACCGCGTGGCCGAGGGCCGCAAGCGCTTCAAGGGCATGCTGGCCGGCGTCGAGGACGACGCGGTGGCCATCGACCTCGAGGGCGAGGAGGAGACCGCGATCATCCCGTTCTCCTGGATCGTCGAGGCCAAGCTGATCCTGACCGACCAACTGATGAAGCGGGGCGCCGACGTTCGTGCGGCCCGTCTGCAATCCGAACAACAACAGACTTCCGAATAAGAGGAATATCCCATGAGCCTGACCGGCATTTCGGCCAATCGGCTTGAGCTTCTCCAGATCGCCGACGCTGTCGCGCGCGAAAAGTCCATCGACCGCGAGATCGTCATCGAGGCGATCGAAGAGGCGATCCAGAAGGGCGCGCGCTCGCGCTACGGCGCCGAGCACGACATCCGGGTGAAGATCGACCAGAAGACCGGCGAGACGCTGGTGAAGCGCTACGTGACCGTCGTGTCCGACGACGTGGTCTACGAGCCCACCATCAACGAGGAAGGCGAAGAGGTCCCGGCTGAAGAGCCCGTGGGCATCATCCGCCTCTCCGACGCGAAGCGGACCGACAAGGACGCCGTCGTCGGCAAGGTCTACGAGGAAATCCTGCCGCCCTTCGAATTCGGCCGGGTGCAGACCCAGATGGCCCGCCAGGTGGTGACCGGGAAGGTCCGCGAGGCCGAGCGCGAGCGCCAGTACGAAGAGTTCAAGGACCGCGTGGGCGAGATCGTCAACGGCGTGGTCAAGCGGGTCGAGTACGGCAACATCGTCGTCGACCTGGGCCGCGGCGAAGGCATCGCCCGGCGCGACCAATCGATCCCGCGCGAGAACTTCAACATCGGTGACAGGATCCGCTGCTACATCTACGACGTCCGCCGCGAGACCAAGGGCCCGCAGATCCTGCTCAGCCGCGCGCACGGCGGCTTCATGGCCAAGCTGTTCGCCCAGGAAGTGCCGGAGGTCTACGACGGGGTCATCGAGATCCGCGCCGTGGCCCGCGATCCCGGCTCCCGCGCCAAGATGGCGGTGGTCTCCAACGACAGCTCCATCGATCCGGTCGGCGCCTGCGTCGGCATGCGCGGTTCGCGCGTGCAGGCGGTGGTCGCCGAACTGCAAGGCGAAAAGATCGACATCATCCAGTGGAGCCCGGACGAGGCGACCTTCATCGTCAACGCGCTCGCCCCCGCCGAAGTCTCCAAGGTCGTCATGGACGAGGAGGACGAGCGCGTCGAAGTCGTGGTGCCGGACGAGCAGCTGTCGCTGGCCATCGGCCGTCGCGGCCAGAACGTCCGCCTCGCCTCGCAGCTGACCGGCTGGCAGATCGACATCATGACCGAAAGCCAGGAGAGCGAGCGCCGTCAGCGCGAGTTCGCCGAGCGCACCGCCCTCTTCCAGGAAGCCCTGGACGTGGATGAGGTCATCGCCCAGCTGCTGGTCACCGAAGGCTTCGCCACGGTCGAAGACGTCGCGTACGTCGACGTCTCGGAGATCGCCTCCATTGAAGGCTTCGACGAGGACACCGGCGCCGAGATTCAGGCCCGGGCCACCGACTTCCTCGACAAGATCTCCGCCGAATACGACGCCAAGCGCGTCGAGCTGGGCGTCGAGGACGGCCTGCTGGAGATCGAAGGCGTCACCCTGCCGATGGCTGTCGCGCTCGGCGAGGGCGGCGTGAAGACCGTCGAAGACCTGGCCGACCTGGTTCCCGACGACCTGCGCGGCTGGTTCGAGACCAAGGACGGCCAGCGGGTCCGCGAGGCCGGCATCCTGGAAGCCTTCAGCCTGGAACCTGCCGACGCCGAGCAACTGATCATGCGCGCCCGGGTCGTGATGGGCTGGGTGGAAGCCCCGCCGGAACCCGAGTTCGAGCCTGAGCCCGAAGCCGAGCCCACCGAAGACTCCGAAGTCTTTGCCCAGGCCGAGGCCGAAGGCGAAGCGCGCGACGCCTGATCCTAAATCCGCTCATCTCCGCGCAAGCGGGGACCCAGGAGTATTTGTGTTTCCGACGTTCAACCTCATCCGCGCTGCAAGCCATGCCGCAGCAACGAACAGAGCCTGGGTCTCCGCTTCGGCGGGGATGATCGGGATGAGGTCGTGACTCTTGGACCAGGAAACCGATAGCCCCAGAACAGGGACCCTGGCTCAGGCCAATCGCGAGCGCCGGGACATTGTCACCGGCGAGGTGATGGACGAGGCGCGGCTGATCCGTTTCGTCGCAGGGCCCGGCGGCGTGGTGGTGCCTGACCTGGCGCGCAAACTGCCGGGGCGGGGCCTCTGGGTTGCTGCCGACCGCGCCTCTGTGCAGACAGCGGCGAAGAAGGGCCTCTTCTCCCGCGCCGCCAAGGCCAAGCTGCAGGCGCCGCCCGATCTCGCCGAACAGGTCGAATCCTTGCTCAAGCGGCGGCTTTTGGCCGCGCTGGGGCTTGCGAAGCGCGGCGGCGATCTTACTTCCGGTTTCGAGAAGGTCTCCCAGGCGATAACTTCGGGAAAGTGCGCTTGGCTGATCGAAGCCTCCGACGGCGCCGCAGACGGCCGCCGCAAGCTTTGGGCCCAAACTCGCAAGCAGGCCCGGCCGCCCGCCGTTTTCGGCGTCTTCAGCGCCGCGGAATTGGGTTTGGCCTTAGGGCTGGAGAATGTGATACACACCGCCTTCCTTGCGGGGCGAGCCGCCGATCGATGGGCGCAGGACGCGCACCGGTTGGCTGGGTTCAGTCCGCTCCTTCCTGAGAGTTGGCGCGAGGAGCCCTGAGGCGAACGGGACGTAAGTCCCGCCGCTTCTGTTTGAGTTATCTATCCTTTTGGCCGGATCGCCGGCCGATGAGTAAAGCGAGCGCATGAGCGACGAGAACAACAACGGCCGTAACTCCGCCCCTCCCGGCGGACGCCAGCCCCTGACCCTGAAGCCCCGCGGGGCCGGATCGGTCAGCGCCGGCACGGTGAAGCAGAGCTTCAGCCACGGCCGTTCCAAGACGGTGGTTGTCGAGACCAAGCGCGCCCGCACGCACTCCGCGCCGGCCGGCAACCTCGCCGCGCCCTCCTCCGCCGAGAAGCGGGTGTTCGAGCCGCGCCCGGCGCCCGCACCGGCGCCCCGCGCGCCCGGCGCGCCGCACGACGGCCTCTCCGCCGAAGAACGCGCCTCGCGCCAGCGGGCTATCGAGCTCGCCCAGGAACGCCAGGCCGCCGAGGCCAAGGCCCGCGAGGAACGCGCTCGCGCCGAGGCGGCCGCCCGCCCCGCCGCCGCCCCGCCGCCGGCTCCTGCCGCTCCGGTGGCTGAAGCGCCGCCCGCACCCGCCCCGCAAGCCGCAGCGCCCGCCCCGGCTGCGCCGACAGCGCCCGTCGAAGCGCCGCCCGCTCCGGTTGCCGCAACTCCGGTGGCCGCGTCCGCGCCGACGCCTGCGCCCGCCGCGCCCGCTGCGCCGCGTCCCGCCGCTGCTGCGCCCGCCGCCCCCAACGGTCCCCAGACCCGCAGCTACCAGCCGTCGCCCGAACGCCGCGACGACCGCGCCAGCACCACCACCTATCGTCCCGCACCGCCTTCGGCGCGCTACGAAAACACCAACTTCAACCAGCGCGCGCCGCGTCCCGACGACCAGCGCCGCGACGACCGCGGCCCGCCGCCGCGCGCCAACGACCGTCCGCCGATGCGCGACGACCGCGGCCCGCGTCCGGGCGGCGACACGGTCCGCTATTCGGCGCTCGCCCCGCGTCCGGCTCCCGCCCGTCCCGGCGGTCCCGGCGCCCGCCCTGGCGCGCCGCGCATCGGCCCGGCCGCTCCGCCGGCCGCGCCCGAAATCCAGCGCGCCACCCGCTCGGCCCCGCGCCCCGGCGGCGCCATTGTCGACCGTGACGACGACCGTCGTCGCGAGACCGCGCCCTCCAAGGCCATCAGCCGCGCCAAGGGCGCCCCGCAACGTCGCGAAGGCCGCCTGACCATCCAGGCCGTGGCCGGTGACGACGAGGGCGCCGTCGACCGGATGCGCTCACTCGCCTCGGTCCGCCGGGCGCGCGAACGCGAACGCGAAAAGCGCAAGGGCGGCAGCCAGGAGCAGGCCCGCGCGGCCCGCGAAGTGGTCATTCCCGATGTCATCACGGTGGCCGAACTGGCCAACCGGATGGCCATCCGGGGCGCTGAGATCATCAAGTTCCTGATGCGTCAGGGCGTCATGCTGAAGAGCGGCGACGTCATCGACAACGATACCGCCGAACTGGTGGCCACCGAATTCGGCCATACCGTGCGCCGCGTGTCGGAAGCCGACGTCGAAGAGGGCTTCATCGGGGCCGAGGACGTCGACGATCACCTGGTCACCCGTCCGCCGGTCGTGACCATCATGGGCCACGTCGACCACGGCAAGACCTCGCTGCTCGACGCGCTGCGCTCCGCGGACGTGGTGTCCGGCGAGCATGGCGGCATCACCCAGCACATCGGGGCCTATCAGGTGCACCTGGCTGACGGCCAGCGCGTCACCTTCCTCGACACCCCCGGCCACGCCGCCTTCTCCGCCATGCGGATGCGCGGCGCGACGGTGACCGACATCGTGGTCCTGGTGGTCGCCGCCGACGACGGCGTGATGCCCCAGACCATCGAGGCCATCAACCACGCCAAGTCGGCCGGCGCGCCGATGATCGTGGCGATCAACAAGATGGATAAGCCGGGCGCCGATCCGACCCGGGTGATCAACGAGCTGCTGCAGCACGAGATCGTCGTGGAAAGCCTCGGCGGCGACACCCAGGCCATCGAGGTTTCGGCCAAGGAAAAGACCGGTCTCGACAACCTGCTCGAAGCCATCCTGCTGCAGGCCGAAGTGCTCGACCTGAAGGCCAACCCCGACCGGGTCGCCGACGGCGTGGTGATCGAGGCCAAGCTGGATCGGGGACGCGGCGCGGTCTCGACCGTGCTGGTCAAGCGCGGCACGCTGAAGCGCGGCGACATCGTCGTGGCCGGCGACCATTGGGGCAAGGTCCGCGCGCTGCTCAACGAGCGCGAGGAACAGGTCACCGCCGCCGGTCCGTCTGTTCCGGTCGAAATCCTCGGCCTCGACGGCACGCCTGCGCCTGGCGATCCCTTCGCCGTGGTCGAGAACGAAGCCCGCGCCCGCGAGCTCACCGCCTACCGTGTCCGCGTGAAGCGCGAGAAGGCCGGCGCGCCGGCCCAGGGCAATTCGCTGGCCGAAATGATGTCGAAGATCACCGACAAGAAGGCGTCGGAACTGCCGCTGGTCATCAAGGCCGACGTGCAGGGCTCGGTGGAAGCCATCGTCGGGTCGCTGGAAAAGATCGGCACCGACGAGGTCCGCGCGCGGATCATCCTGTCGGGCGCCGGCGCCATCAGCGAAAGCGACGTCATGCTGGCCAAGGGCGCCGGCTCGGCGATCCTCGGCTTCAACGTCCGCGCCTCGGCCCAGGCTCGCGCCCTGGCCGAACGCGAAGGCGTCGAGATCCGCTATTACGCGATCATCTACGACCTCTTGGACGACATCAAAGGCGTGCTCTCGGGCATGCTGGCCCCGATCCAGCGCGAAACCTTCCTCGGCAACGCCGAGGTCCTGCAGGCCTTCGATATCTCGAAGATCGGCCGCGTCGCCGGTTGCCGGGTCACCGAAGGGGTGGTCCGCAAGGGCGCCCGCGTCCGGATCATCCGCGCCGACATCGTTGTGCTCGAGCTGGGCACCCTGCAGACGCTCAAGCGCTTCAAGGACGAGGTCAACGAGGTCCAGTCCGGCGTCGAGTGCGGCATGGCCTTCGCCGGCTTCCAGGACATCAAGGCCGGCGACACCATCGAGTGCTTCACCCTCGAAGAGGTCAAGCGCAGCCTCTGATAGGCGCTCAGCACAAGCGATCTACGACAGGCCCCGGAGCGATCCGGGGCCTTTTCGTTGCGCTTTGCCCCGCGGCAAAATCCGTGTTCACCTCCGCAAAACGGGGAGGGAAACACCATGACCGCCGCAAGTTCCGCGCCCGGCGTTCGCTCGGGAGTCGTCCCGGCCATCGTCGCCGGCGGGCTGACCGCCGCGACCTGCGACTTCATCGCCGCCATGCTCATCTACAACCTGCCGGCGCTCACCGTCGGCAAGGCGGTGGCGCGCGGGTGGTTCGGCCGTGAGAAAGCGATGGCGGGCGGACTCGACGTCTCCATCATCGGGATCATCTCGCACTATTCGATCCTGCTGGTGGCCGCGGCGATCTTCGTCTTCGCCTCGCTGCGGTTCCCGATCCTGCGCCGCCGGGCGGTGATCGTCGGCATCCTCTTCGGCCTGTGCATCTATGTCGTGATGCACTTCGTCGTCCTGCCGCTGTCCGCCGCCGGCCCCGGCAATCCAAAGGGCGTCCAGCTTGTGGAGGAGCTGCTGGGCCACATGTTCGTCATCGGTCTGCCGATCGCGCTCTGGGCCCGCAAGTTCCTGGGAACGAACTGAGGCCCGGGCCGTCTTGTCGCCAGAATGCGGGGCTAGACCTTGGCCGCGGCCGGGTGGAGATAGAGCTATGCGCAATGTCCTGATCGCCGCCACGGCCGCCCTGTCGCTCGCCGCCTGCGCCTCCGTCGAGCGCCTGGACGCGGCCAACGACGTCCACGCCCTGCTGGTCTCGATCCGCGACAACGACAGCCGGACCTTCGACGAGCACGTCGACCATGACGCGCTGAAGCGGCAGCTCTCGGCGCAGATCGATCAACGGATCGGCCAGAACAAGAAGGTGCGCGAGCTCGCCGCCCTGCTCGGTCCCTCGGTGATCGACTTCGCCGACCAGGCGCTGATCCAGCCCAAGACCTTCAAGCTGGTCGCCGAACAGTACGGCTACAGTTCCTCGACCAAGATCCCGAACCCGGTGGCGATCTCCACCACGCTGAAGAATCTGCCCGACGGCCGCGTCTGCGCGACCAAGAAGAAAGACGGGCCCTGCGTCCTCACCTTCACCAAGGAACAGGGCGTCTGGAAGCTCACCAGCTTCGACGGTGATTTTTCCACGCTGCGCCTGAAGCTCTGATCGGCTTAAGCTCCGCTCCGCAGATCGGGACGGGGTGAGCATGGGCTACGACGCGGCGCTGGCCGACTACCAGGAGTTCGACTTCGAAGACGGTCCCTGGACCCGCACGGTCTATCGCCGCGGCACGGGCCCCGCGGTGATCATCGTCCACGAGATTCCCGGCCTGCACCCGCTGGTCGTGGCCTTCGCCGACCGGGTGGCGGCCGCCGGCATGACCGTCTACCTCCCCAGCCTCTTCGGCACGCCGGGCAAGCCGGTCAGCCGCAACTACGCACTGGGCTCGATGCTGAGCGCGCTCTGCATCCATCGCGAGTTCCACGTCTGGCGGGCGGGGACCTCCAGCCCCATCGTCGAGTGGCTGCGCGCGCTGGCGCGCAAGGCGCACGCCGAGTGTGGCGGCAAGGGGGTCGGCGCGGTCGGCATGTGTTTCACCGGCGGCTATGCGCTCGCCATGATGACCGAGCCCGCCGTCGTGGCGCCGGTGCTGTCGCAACCTTCCATGCCGATCGCCGCGGGTTCGGCGAAGCGCGCCGCCGGCTTCGACGCCACCGAGGCGGAAGTCTCCTGCGCCAAGGCCCGGATGGCCGCCGAGGACCTCTCGATGATCGGCCTGCGCTTCAAGAGCGACAAGCTGGTCCCCGACGCGCGCTTTGAGAACTATCGCAAGACCTTCGGCGACCGGTTCGAGGCCATCGAGCTGGAGGACGAGGACGCCGCTCCCGCCGATATCCCGCCGCACTCCGTGCTCACCTTGCACCTGCGCAGCGACGGCCCGAGCAAGGCGGCGGAGCGGCGGGTGATCCAGTTCTTCAAGGAGCGGACGGGAGCTTAAGGTCGCTCGCGTCGCTGGACTCCACGGCATCTCGCGACTAGAAGCCCCGGCTTCCCTGAGTTCGGCGCGTCCGATCCGCGCCCCAGGCCCAAGCGAGCCACTCCCATGAAACGCCCCACCCCCCGTCGAGAACCGCCCAAGGGCCCGAGCCAGCGCCAGTTGCGCGCCGGCGAGCTGATGCGCCACGCCCTGGTGGAGATCCTGCGGGAAGAAGCGATCAACGACCCGGTGCTCACCGGGATCTCGGTGACCCTGACCGAGGTGCGGATGAGCCCGGACCTGCGCAACGCCACCATCTTCGTCGAGCCGCTGGGCGGCGGCGAGACGGCGCGCGAGGTGGTCAAGGCGCTGAACCGGCACCACAAATACCTGCGCGGGCGACTGGGTCACGCCATCGACATGAAGTTCACCCCGGCGCTGAAGTTCCTGCACGACGAGAGTTTCGACGAGGCCGCGCGGATGAACCGCCTGTTCGCCGATCCGCGGGTCGCCCAGGACCTCGCGCCGCACGAGCCTTCGGACAGCTGGAAAGATCAGGACTGATGGGCCGCCGCCGCAAGGGCGACGCGGTCTCCGGCTGGATCTGCCTCGACAAGCCCTACGACCTGACGTCGACCCACGCCGTCGGTCGCGTCCGCCGCATCTTCAACGCCCAGAAGGCGGGCCACGCCGGCACGCTCGATCCCTTGGCCACCGGCATCCTGCCCATCGCGCTCGGCGAGGCGACGAAGACCGTCGCCTTCATGGTCGACGCCGAGAAGGCCTATCGCTTCACCATCGCCTGGGGTCGCACGACCGCCACCTACGACCGCGAAGGCGAGACGATCGCGCAGTCCGACGTCCGTCCGACCGCAGCGCAGGTGGAGGCGGCGCTGCCCGCGTTCGTCGGAGAGATCAGCCAGGTCCCGCCGGCCTATTCCGCCATCAAGGTGGATGGCGAGCGCTCCTACGACCTGGCTCGCGCCGGCGAGGCCGTGGAGCTCGCGCCGCGCATCGTCACGGTCCATTCCGCCCGCGTGGCCGAGGTTCCTGACGCCGATCATGTCACGCTCGAGATCGAGTGCGGCAAGGGCACCTACGTCCGCGCCATCTGCCGCGACCTGGCCGACGCGCTGGGCGCCTGCGGCCATGTCAGCGACCTTCGAAGGACCCGTGTTGGGCCGTTCAGCGACAAAACCGCCGTGACGCTGGAAATGCTTGAGGATTTAGGGCATAAGGCCCGGCAGTCGGAGGCGCTACTTCCGGTCGAGACCGCCCTGGACGACATCCCGGAGCTGGCCGTGACCGATGAAGACGCCTTCCGACTTAAGCAGGGACGGTCGATCGTTCTCGTTCCCCGACAGGTGGAAACAGTGAAAGCCAGGCTCAAGCCCGGCTCGCGCACCGTTTCAGCCATGCTGGGCGGGAAGGTCGTCGCGCTCTGCGAGATGCGTGCGGGCCGGCTCGAACCCTCGCGTGTCTTTCACCTTTGAAAGAGCGGAGAAAACCCGATGTCGATTACGGCCGAACGCAAGGCTGAAGTGATCAAGTCCCATGCCCGCGGCGAAGCGGACACGGGCAGCGCCGAGGTCCAAGTGGCGATCATGTCCGAGCGGATCGCGAACCTGACCGAGCACTTCAAGACCCACAAGAAGGACAACCACTCGCGCCGCGGGCTGCTCAAGCTCGTGTCCGCGCGCCGGTCGCTCCTGGATCACCTGAAGAAGTCCGACGCGGACCGCTATCAGAAGCTGATCGAGACCCTCGGCCTGCGCCGCTAGGTCTTTCAGAAGGTCCTCGGAAGCGCCTGCGCGCTTCCCGGGGGCCGGACGAATTCTATCCGCCGCTCCTCCGCAACAGGCCGGAGGACCCGATGCGGCACTGGCGCCCTCATACGCAAAGAGGCCGCTGCATACACACGCCGAGGGCTCCGACGAAGTCCTCACCGCCTGTTCAACTGGAGAGGATTTCGGAAGACCGATCCCTGTCCGCCCCCGCCGGGAATACGCCCGCCGGGACAGAAAGAAGCGAAAATGTTCGATATCAAACGCAAGACCATCGAGTGGGGCGGCAAGACGCTCACGCTCGAAACCGGCCGCATGGCCCGTCAGGCTGACGGCGCGGTGCTGGCCACCTACGGCGAGACCATGGTTCTCGCCACCGCTGTCTTCGCCAAGAGCGCGAAGCCGGGCCAGGACTTCTTCCCCCTGACCGTGAACTACCAGGAGAAGTTCTACGCCGCGGGCAAGATTCCGGGCTCCTTCCCCCGCCGCGAAGGCGCGCCTTCGCAAAAAGAGACCCTGACGAGCCGCCTCATCGATCGCCCGATCCGTCCGCTGTTCGTCAAGGGCTTCAAGAACGAAGTCCAGGTCGTCACCACGGTGCTGGCCCACGACCTCGAGAACGATCCGGACATCGTGGCCCTGGTCGCGGCCTCCGCCGCCCTGGTCATCTCCGGCGCCCCCTTCATGGGCCCGATCGCCGGCGCCCGCGTCGGCTTCGTGAACGGTGAGTACATCCTCAACCCGACGCTCGACGAGATGAAGGAAAGCCGGATGGACCTGGTGGTCGCCGGCACGCATGACGCGGTCATGATGGTCGAGTCCGAGATCCAGGAAATGTCGGAGGACGAAGTCCTGAAGGGCGTGATGTTCGCCCACGCCGGCATGCAGCCGGTGATCGACGCGATCATCGAGCTGGCCGATCACGCCGCCAAGGAACCCTTCGCCTACGAGCCGGAAGACACCGACGCCATCAAGGCGGAAGTGAAGAAGGCGATCGGCAAGGACCTTGCCGCCGCCTACAAGATCGTGGCCAAGGGCGAACGCCAGGACGCGGTTGGCGCCGCCAAGCTCAAGGCGGCCGAGAAGTTCGCCAAGTCGGACCTCAATCCGGCCGGCATCGCCCCCGACAAGCTGGGCGGCGTGATCAAGGAACTTGAGGCCGACGTCGTCCGCCGCAACATCCTCGACACCGGCATCCGCATCGACGGCCGCAAGGTCGACCAGGTCCGCCAGATCGTCGGCGAAGTGGGCGTCCTGCCCCGCGCCCACGGCTCGGCCCTGTTCACCCGCGGCGAGACCCAGGCGCTGGTCGTGGCCACGCTCGGCACCGGCGACGACGAACAGCTCATCGATGCCCTCGAGGGCAAGTACTATGAGAAGTTCATGCTGCACTACAATTTCCCCCCCTTCTCGGTCGGGGAAACGGGCCGCATGGGCGCGCCGGGCCGCCGTGAAGTCGGCCACGGCAAGCTGGCGTGGCGGGCGATCCGCCCGATGCTGCCGAGCGTCGAAGACTTCCCCTACACGATCCGCCTGGTCTCCGAGATCTTCGAGTCCAACGGCTCGTCCTCGATGGCCTCGGTCTGCGGCTCCTCGCTGGCCCTGATGGACGCGGGCGTGCCCCTGAAGAAGCCGGTCTCCGGCATCGCCATGGGCCTGATCCTGGAATCGGACGGCTTCGCCGTTCTCTCCGACATCCTGGGTGACGAAGACCACCTCGGCGACATGGACTTCAAGGTCGCCGGCACCGCCGACGGCATCACGTCGCTGCAGATGGACATCAAGATCGCCGGCATCACCGAAGAGATCATGAAGCAGGCCCTGGCCCAGGCCAAGGGCGGCCGCGATCACATCCTCGGCGAGATGAACAAGGCCATGGAAGCGCCCCGCGAAGAGCTGGGCGAATACGCGCCGAAGATCGAGACCATCAAGATCCCGGTGGAAAAGATCCGCGAAGTGATCGGCACGGGCGGCAAGGTGATCCGCGAGATCACCGCCGAAACCGGCGCCAAGATCGACATCGGCGAAGACGGCACGATCAAGATCGCGGCCGCCGAGCAGTCCAAGATCGAAGCCGCCAAGACCTGGATCAAGTCGATCACCCAGGAAGCGGAAGTCGGCGCGATCTACACCGGCAAGGTCGTGAAGGTCGTCGACTTCGGCGCCTTCGTGAACTTCTTCGGCGCCAAGGACGGTCTCGTCCACGTCAGCCAGATCTCGTCCGAGCGTGTGAACAAGGTCTCCGACGTGCTGGTCGAAGGCCAATCCGTGAAGGTGAAGCTCCTGGGCTTCGACGATCGCGGCAAGACCCGCCTCTCCATGAAGGTCGTCGACCAGGAAACCGGTGAAGACCTTTCCTCCAAGCAGCCGGAAGGCGCCGACGCTTAAGCGTCTGGCCTACCGCTGGACTGAATGGGGCGGCCGCAGCGATGCGGCCGCCCTTTTTCAGGGCTGGGACGGCGTCCAAGCGGGACTGTGGCACGTACCTTGCTCAGTGGAAGCTGCGCCGCCCAGTTCGGCACGAATCCGGCTGGCCGGTTAACGCACGACAGGAATTTCCGATGAAGCTCGCCTCTCTGATCGCCGCCAGCGCCGCGGCCGCCACGCTGGCCCTCGCGCCCTGCGCGGCCTCCGCCGTCGAGCTGCTGCACAACGGCAGCTTCGAGGACTTTGGCGCCGCGACGCCCGATCCGGGCTGGATGGGCTACACCTACTACAACGGCGGCGCCGTCGCCCTGCCCGACTGGGCTGTCGAGAGCGGCAGCGTCGATGTGATCTGGACCGGCTCGCCCTGGGGCCCGGCCTACGACGGGACCAACTCGCTCGACATCAACGGCTGGGATGCGGGCACGATTGCGCAATCCTTCGACACGGTGGTCGGCCAGCTCTACACGGTCTCGTTCGCCTATTCGCGCAACCCGGCCGGCGCTCCGAACCCGGCCACGGCGGACGTCTTCGTCGGCAGCAACATCTTCCACGTGACCGCAGCCGACGACGGCACCTACGGCTCGCAATACAACATGGCCTGGAAGACCGGCTCCTTCACCTTCGTCGGCACCGGCAACGACACCCTCAAGCTCGCGGCCACGGTCGGCGGCAACGGCGGCGTCTTCTTCGACGACGTCTCGGTGTCGGGCGCCGCCGTGCCGGAGCCGGCCACCTGGGCGCTGATGATCGGCGGCTTCGGCCTGATGGGCGCGACCCTGCGCCGCCGCCGGGCGGCCCTGGCGGCCTAGGCCCCGGCTACAGGCTTCGAACGGGCGGTTGCAGCAATGCAGCCGCCCTTTTTCGTGTTTGGGGCTCAGCGCGCCTTGCGGGCCGCGTAGCGGGCGTCGCGCTTGGCCTGGGCCTCGGCCTTGGTGAGCTGCTTGCGTTCCTTGCGCGCACCACGCTTTTCGGCGAGCGCGGCTTCCTCGTCGGCGACGATAGCGGCCTGGACCGCGGCGGCCTTGTCGGCCGAGGCCAGCTTGGCGGCTTCCTTCTCGTCGGCGCGGGCTTCGCGCACGGCCTTCAGCGCGGCCTCCTTGGCCGCCGCCCGGGTCTCCCCCTGCGGGGCGGTGACGGTGGGCTTGGGCTTCATCTTGGCCAGCAGCGCGGCCTTGGCCTCGGCGGCGGCCGCAAGGCGGTCGGTCAGGCCGGAGCCCTTCAGGTCTCTCATGGATACTTTCGGATCGTCCGCGGTGGCGCGGAGGCCGCCATCCTACAGGGAAACGTGCCCGCTGGGCTGCAAAAACGAAAAGGCCCGCCGTTTCAGGCGGGCCTCTCGCCGTCGCTCCCCTTGGTTCTCTAGCCGCGCAGCTTGCGCAGCAGCAGGTCGGTGTCGCGGGCGATCTGCGGGTCTTCGGCCTTCAGCTGCTCGATGCGGCGAACGGCGTGCAGCACGGTGGTGTGGTCGCGCCCGCCGAAGCGGCGGCCGATGTCGGGCAGGGACCGCGTGGTGATCTGCTTGGCCAGCCACATGGCCACCTGGCGCGGCCGGGCGACCGCGCGGGCGCGGCGCTCGGAGATCAGGTCGGCCTGGGTCAGGCCATAATGCTCCGAGACGGTCTTCTGGATCATGTCCACCGTGACCTTGCGCTCTGTGCAGGACAGGTGGGGCCGAAGGATGTTCTGCGCCTCGTCGAGGCTGACGCGGGCGATATCGCCGCCCACGCGGGCCACCAGGGTGTTCAGCGCCCCCTCCAGCTCGCGGACGCTGTCGGTGAAGCGGTCGGCCAGGAACTGCAGCACCTCGGGACGCGCCGAGGGCAGGAAGCGGCCCTGCTGCGCCAGGGTGGCGAGCTTGCGCTCCAGGATGCCCAGGCGAAGGCTGCGGTCGGCCGGCTCGATGCCGCAGACCAGGCCCGCCTGCAGGTGCGAGCGCAGGCGCGGCTCCATGTCCGAAAGCTCGGTGGGCGAGCGGTCGGCGGTCATCACCACGCGGCGGCCGTCTTCCACCAGGGCGATCAGGGTGTGGAACAGTTCTTCCTGCGTCGAAGGCTTGCCGGCGACGAAATGCACGTCGTCGATCAGCAGCAGGTCGGCGTTGCGCAGCTCGTCCTTGAAGGCGGCAGTCTGCTTGTCCTGGATCGCTTTGACGAACGTCGAAGTGAACCGTTCGGCGGTCAGGTAGACGACCCGTTTGGTGGGCTCATTGCGCATGGCCTCCCAGGCGAGCGCGTTGAGCAGGTGGGTCTTTCCGAAGCCGTAGGGGCCGTGGAACAGCACCGGGTTGAAGTGCCCGTCGGACCAGGCCGCGACGCGCCGGGCGACCGCAAAGGCGAACTCGTTGGCCGGGCCGGAGACGAAGGTGTCGAAGGAGAAGCGCTCCTGCAGGCCCAGCAGGCGGCCCTTGCCGGCGACCACCGGCGCGGGCTCGGCGTCGATCTCGAAGACCTCCGGCGCGGGCGCCGGGGCGAGCTCGGACGTGGCCGCGACGGCGGCCGGCGCCGAGCCGGAATCCATCTCCAGGCGCGACTTCAGGTCGAGACGGCGGCCCAGCGGATCGTTCTGCGCCCACAGCTCGCCGATGCGGCGCCAGGCGTGGCGGCGGATCCAGTCGCGGGCCATGCCGGTGGCGGCGACCAGGCACACTTCGTCGCCCGTTTCACGCAGCGCCGCCTGGCCAAGCCAGGAGCCGAACGTCGCCTCACCGAGCTCCCGTTTCAGGACCACGCACGTCTTGGTCCACACAGCTCCGGCCGGTGCGCTCGCCATAGCTCCCGCAACCCCCCCGCTCATCATCTCTGCCAACCCCGTCCTGCCCGTCACAGCTATAGCCCCGCGCTACAAACTGCGCCTTTGTTCAACACAAACAGGCTCTTATCCGGCGAACGCTTGCGCTTCGCCGGCGCCCCGTTTTGATCCGGGATCAGATGTAAGACGCCTGTAGGAAGCCCAACACTAGTGGGGCGCCTTGAGGGGTCAACGGTGATTCTTCCGCGTTCCAGCGGTTATTTTTGTTGACTCGCGGCTAGCCCTTTTGCCGCCAGGGAAAACGCCGTTTTGGCGTCCGTAAGCTGAGAAGTTTCGTCGCATGTGTCGCAGTCCGGGCTCGCGCCAGGCACGAAAAAACGGCGCCCGCGAGGACGCCGTTTTCGAACTCAAATCCCGATAGGGGAGCGGGGGAAAGGCCCCCCGCCGAACGCTCAGGCGGCGGACAACTTCTTCAGCTGGGCGGCCAGGCGCG
>Ga0307513_10005826_pt1 | contig 16186 bp, 12 predicted proteins | sample 15_EM_MG_FD_202174 | JGI IMG/M metagenome (GOLD analysis project Ga0307513, IMG submission 202174) | Populus trichocarpa ectomycorrhiza microbial communities from riparian zone in the Pacific Northwest, United States - 15_EM | ecosystem: Host-associated > Plants > Roots > Unclassified | place... | reverse complement strand
ACTTCAAATGGCTGTTGAAGCGCGAATACTGGGAAAACCGTGGCGGTTTCTTATGGGCGCCAGTGATCACCGGCGCCATCGTCTCCTTCCTCTATCTGCTGATGGCCATCATCGGCAGCATCGCCGGACGCAGGTCGGCGGGAGCCGACGGGTTCGTCATCAACGGCTCGCATGAGGAAGTCGCCAAAGCCATCGGCGCGTTCGGCGACGGGGTGCTGCTGGCAGGTGTGCTGCTGGCCTTGGTCGTGCTGGCTTTCGTGGTCTTCTTCTACGCGCTGGGTTCGCTGTACGACGACCGCCGCGATCGCAGCGTGCTGTTCTGGAAATCGCTGCCGGTTTCGGACACGCGCATGGTGCTTTCTAAGGCGGCATGGGCCCTGGTGCTGGCGCCTATCGCGGCCGTGGCTGTCGGCATCCTGATCGGTGTGGTCTTGTGGATCATTTCGGCGCTGACCCTGACCGTGAATGGTCTGGGTGCGGGCACCGCGGTGTTCACCGATTCGCATCCGCTGCGCATCATCGGTGGCGTGCTGGGTTCGTTGCCCGTCTACATCATGTGGGCCCTGCCCACAGTGGGCTGGCTGATGCTGTGCTCGGCATGGGCACGTAGCAAGCCGTTCTTGTGGGCCGTCCTGCTGCCGGTGCTGGGTTGCGTGATCGCCAGCATGACCTCGATCCTGCCGGGCGTCGACGTCCGCCACGATCTGGTCTGGTACACCCTGGTTTACCGCGGCCTGCTGAGCGTCGTGCCCGGCGCCTGGTACCCCACTCTGGAGCATGGCGCAATCGACCCCAACGTCCACATCGATACGCCGGATCAGTTGGCCAGCGCCGTCGACCTGACCACCAGCTGGCAGGCCTTCGCCACCGCGGACATCTGGATCGGCGTGGTGTTCGGAGTCGCCTGCATCATCGGCGCGATCTACCTGCGCCGCTGGCGCGAACTGGCCGATTGATAGCTTCCTCGAATCACTCCTCCAACCCAATAGAGATCGCGTCATGAACACGACCAAGTCCCTTGCCATAGCCCTCCTCGGCGTCCTGCTGCCGTTAGGCGCGCAAGCCGCCGGATCCGCATCTCCCGAGGACACCCGCGCGGAAATCAAACACGAAATGGCCGACGCCCGCCAGGAAATCCGCCTCGAAATGGCCAAGGCACGCGCCGAACTGAACAGCGAGAACCTGTCCCTCGACAAAAGCCTGCATTTCGGCAAGAACGGAAAGAGGAAATCCGCCGACAATGACTCCTTGCCGGCGGCCCAGATCACCCCGAAGGGCGACTTCCTCGTCGACGGCAAGGCGGTAGTCATCAACGCACAGCAACGCCAGCAGTTGCTCGATTATCGTGGGCAGGTCATCGAGCTGGCCAAGGTAGGCATCGATGGAGGCGAGCAGGCCGCCATGGCAGCCCTCGACGCCACAGATGTTTCATTGTTCAGACTCATTGTAGGCGGCCTCAGCGGCAGCCTCGAGCGCCGCGTGGAAGCATCAGTGAAGCAGCATGTCGAACCGCTCGTCCGGCAGATCTGCCGACGCTTGCCGCAAGTTCTGGAATCGCAGCAACAATTGGCCGCCAACCTGCCCCAGTTCCAGCCCTACGCCAACCTCGAACGCGACGACATCGACGACTGTGAGCGTGATCTCCGCAGCGAATTCGCCGCGCGCTGAGCCTGCGCCCAGTAGGAACCCCGGCTGGGTCCAATGCGCCGCTCATTCCAGCCCCCACGCTATCGGCTCCAATGGAGTACCCCATGCGCAAATCACTTTTCCCCTTGTTATTCCTGCTACCAGCCGCGGCCTTTGCCGCGTCGCCGGAATGCAAGCACTCGCAGCCCCGCGATCTCAAATTGGACCTGACCGGCGTGAAGGCGGTGGTCTTCGATATCGCCAACAACGACCTGACCCTCGATGCCTCGGCCGACGCCAAGGCCGCACTCGGCGGCAAGGCCTGCGCCTCTAGCGAGGAATATCTGCAACAACTCAAGCTGACTCAGCACAAGGCCGGCGACAAGTTGTACGTCACCGCCCGGCGGGAAGGCGCTTTCGGCGGTGTCTTCTTCGGTAACAGCTATGCGTACCTGAAACTCGCCGGAACGCTGCCCGACAACATCACGGTGCAGCTGAAAGTGGGGTCGGGCGACGCCGTGGTCACCGGCGCCTCGCTGCTCAGCGCCGATGTCGGTTCGGGCGACGTGGAAGCCCGGCACATCCGTGGCCTGGTGGCGGCAACGGTCGGTTCCGGCGATATCACCCTTGAGGACATCGGTTCGCTGCATGTCATTTCGGTCAGCTCTGGCGATCTTTCGGCCAGAAAGGTGCGCGGACCCGCCAAAGTCGGCAGCGTTGGTTCGGGAGATTTCGAACTGAAAGGCGCATCGGGCGACGTCGAAATCGGTTCGGTCGGTTCCGGCGACGCCAAGGTCAGCGACGTTTCCGGCAGTGTGAGGGTGGCTTCGCTGGGTTCGGGCGATGTCGACGTGCAGGACATTCGCGGCGATCTGTCCGTCCAATCGAAAGGCAGCGGCTCGGTGAACCACAATCGCATCGACGGCCGCGTCAGCGTGCCGAGCGACAACTGACTTCTACCCAAGAGACTCTCATGAAGATCATGCACTTGAAGATCATGCACATGAAGATCATGCATTCCTCGTTGCTCGTACTTTCCCTGGCCGCATTGATCGCCGGCTGCCAGCCGGGCACGCATGTCTCCACCGACAACGGCAATGTCACCAGCAACGGCAAGGTCATCACTTTGCGCGCCAATGGGCAGCCCGACGCAAAAATTTCCGCTGATGGCGAGCTGACCATCGGCGGCAAGGCGGTCGCGGTGAATCCTGCCCAGCGTGTGCTGCTGCAGAGCTACCTCAAGGAAATGAATGCGATGACCCTCGACGGCATCGCCATCGGCAAACAAGGCGCAGCACTGGCGGGCACGGCGGTCAGCGAAGCCATCAAGGGCGCGATCAATGGCGATGGCGACCAGATCGACGCCAAAATCGAAGCCGAAGCCGAGAAGATCGAGCAGCAGGCCCTGAAACTATGCGGACGCCTGGTGACTATCAAGGCTTCGCAGGATGCGCTCGCCGCACAACTTCCCGCATTCAAACCTTACGCCACCATCGATGCGGCGGACGTCGACGATTGCGGGTCGAAACAGAAGGTCAGCTACCGCGCAGGCAATGAGGGCAAAGCGGTCAAAGGCGACGAAGCGGCCGCCGAATCCGGCGACGCGGCTGCCCGGGCGGATGCCGCCGCTGCTGACAGCGACGCAAAGAATCGCTGACACCTATTGCCGTCGCGGATGTCCGCGACGGCAACACACATCTAACCCGCGCCGCCTCCCGGCTTGCCGTGAATGCCGCCCTTGGCCAGCAACGCCGGATCCAGCAGCGCTTTCAGCGTCTTCTCCGGAAGTCCGGTGACCTCCATTGCCACCTCCAGCACCGGGCGGTTCTGCTTGTAGGCCTGCTTGGCGATGGCCGCGCCTTTTTCGTAACCGATCACCGGGTTCAGCGCGGTGACCAGGATCGGATTGCGGTCCAGCGCTTCTCGTATATGCGCGTGGCGCACACCGAGTCCGGCAATGGCCGAATCGGCCAGCAATCGCGACACGTTGCTCAGCAGATTGATCGAATCCAGCAGGTTGGCGGCGATCAGCGGCAGAGTCACGTTCAATTGAAAATTGCCGGTCTGTCCGGCCACGGTAATCGCCGTGTGGTGGCCGATGACCTGCGCGCAGACCATTACGGTGGCCTCCGGGATCACCGGATTGACCTTGCCTGGCATGATCGAACTGCCCGGCTGTAGCGTAGGCAGTTCGATCTCGCCCAGTCCCGCCAGCGGTCCTGAATTCATCCAACGCAAGTCGTTGGAAATCTTGATCAGGGCCACCGCAAGCGCGCTGAGTTGGCCGGAGAGTTCCACCGCGTCGTCCTGCGCGGCAAGGCCCTCGAACTTGTTGGCGGCCGACTCGAAGCGGGACTTCGTCATCGTCGACAGCGCACGGGCCACCCTGACGCCGAAGCGCGGATCGGCATTGATGCCGGTGCCGATGGCGGTTCCTCCCAAGGGCAGGCGCCGCAGGCGCTTCAGGCTGTCCTGCAGGCGATCTTCGGCCGATTTCAACTGCGCCGACCAGGCTGAAAACTCCTGCTGGAAAGTCAGCGGCATCGCATCCATCAGATGTGTGCGACCCGTCTTCACCACTTTCGCCAGCGCTCTGCCGCGACGATCGATGGTCTGGCGCAAATGCTTCAACGCCGGCAGCAAGTTCTCCACGACCGCCAGTTGCGCGGATACGCGGATCGCCGTAGGAATCACATCGTTGGAGCTCTGGCCCAGATTGACATGATCGTTGGCATGGACTTTGGCTTTGCCCGCTGCTGAGGCCAGATTGGCGATGACCTCATTGGCATTCATGTTGGACGACGTGCCAGAGCCGGTCTGATAGATGTCGATTGGGAAATGCGCGTCGTACTCGCCGGACGCGACCTGCAGCGCTGCCGTCCTGACCGCCTTCGCCACGCCTTTGGGCAACAATCCCAGGCCGACATTGACGTCGGCAGCCGCAGCCTTGATCAGGCCGAGCGCACGGATGAAGGCTCGCGGCATCGGCTGACCGGAAATGGGGAAGTTCTGCACGGCGCGCTGGGTCTGCGCGCCCCACAGCGCCTCGGCAGGCACGCGTAGCTCGCCCATGCTGTCCCGCTCGATTCGAGTACGGCCTGTTCGGAAACTGGATTTCATAGGCTCTCCATCGTGGTTCCACCACTTGCGGCAAGCGCTGGCGGACGATTCGAGCATACGCCACCGCCTGTGGCGGACGCGTGGCGTAAACTATTGCGCCCTCGTCCCGTGTGCCACGCCCAATCATGTCGGAAGCCTCCCTGCTAGCCCTGTCACCGCTCGATGGCCGCTACGCCGGCAAGGTCGACGCCCTGCGTCCGATCTTCTCCGAATACGGATTGATCAAGGCCCGGGTCAAGGTGGAAGTCGAATGGCTGCTGGCGCTGGCCGACGCGCCGGGTATCGTCGAGCTGCCCCCCTTCAGCGCAGCCGCGAGCCAGCGCCTGCGCTCGCTGGCGTCCGCTTTCTCCACCGGCGATGCCGCGCGGGTCAAAGAAATCGAGCGCACCACCAACCATGACGTCAAGGCGGTGGAGTATTTCATCAAGGAACAATTGAAGGACGACGCCGAGCTGGGCCCTGCGCTGGAATTCGTCCATTTCGCCTGCACTAGCGAAGACATCAATAATCTGAGCTATGCGCTGATGCTGGAACAGGCGCGCAGCGAAGTGCTACTGCCGGCGCTGGACAAGGTTGCAGCGCTCCTGCGTTCGCTGGCCCATGCCCAGGCCGCCCAGCCGATGCTGTCGCGCACCCACGGACAGACCGCATCGCCGACCACGCTGGGCAAGGAAATCGCCAACGTGGTCGCCCGCCTGGAACGCCAGCGCAGGCAGATAGCCGGCGTAGAGCTGACCGGCAAAATCAATGGTGCGGTCGGCAACTACAACGCCCATGTGATCGCCTACCCCGAAGTCGACTGGCCGGCATTCGCGCAGTCCTTCATCGAAAAACTGGGCATCGTCTTCAACCCCTACACCACCCAGATCGAGCCACACGACAACGTGGCCGAGATCGGTGATGCTGCCCGCCGTGCCAATATCGTCCTGATCGATCTGGCGCGCGACATTTGGGGCTATATTTCACTCGGTTATTTCAAGCAGACCCTCAAGGAAGGCGAAGTCGGCTCCAGCACGATGCCGCATAAGGTCAATCCGATCGACTTCGAGAATGCGGAAGGCAACTTCGGCCTGGCCAACGCCCTGTTCGAACATTTCAGCGCCAAACTGCCGATCAGCCGCTGGCAGCGCGACCTCACCGACTCCACCGTCCTGCGCGCACTCGGCACCGCCTTCGGCCATACGCTGGTCGCGCTGGATTCGCTGGCCAAGGGCCTGGGCAAGCTGACCGTGGCGCCTGAACGCCTGGATGCCGATCTCGATGCCGCCTGGGAAGTCCTGGCCGAAGCCGTGCAAACGGTCATGCGCCGGCATGGATTGCCCAACCCCTATGAGCAATTGAAAGCGTTGACCCGTGGACAGGGCATTACCGAGCAGTCGATGCGGGAGTTCATCGGTTCGCTGGAATTGCCGGCGGATGCGAAACAGCGGCTTCTCGCGTTGACGCCTAGTGGCTACATCGGACTGGCCGACCGGCTCGCCAGGGATATTTGAAGCACGTCATCCCAGCGCAAGCTGGGATGACGAGCAAGAACGATGAATCTGCTGATCAACATTGATGTACCCGACCTAGCGAAAGCCCAAGCTTTCTACGTCGAAGCTTTCGGCCTACGCAGTGGCCGCCGTCTCGGCGACGATATCTTGGAGATGCTGGGCGCCGAGGCGCCGCTCTACCTGCTGAAGAAGGAAGCCGGAAGCATCGGCGCCGCAAATTCAGCGCGCGAGTACGGACGCCACTGGATGCCTTTGCATATCGACGTCGTAGTCGATGACCTCGAATTGGCGCTCACCCGCGCACTGAAGGCAGGCGCGCTGCAAGAAGGCGACATCCGCGAAGCCAATTGGGGACGCATCGTGCAGATCGCCGATCCGTTCGGGCATGGATGGTGCTTGCTGCAATTCGTGGGCCGCGGTTACGACGAAATAACCACATGAGGACTTTGCGCTTGCGATACGGATTATCCCTTCTCCCCCTGGCTTTTATCGCTGCCGGCGCCCATGCCGCATCCATCGCGGAGGTTTCCGCTTCTGCGGACGCAAAGGCCTGCACCGCCGATGCGGATTGGAACGAACCAGCACAGCCGCGGCGCATCTACGGCAATACATGGTACGTCGGTACCTGCGGTATCACTGCGATCCTGATCACTTCGCCCGAAGGCCATGTGCTTATCGATGGCGCAACCGAAAAGGCGGCGGCGCTGATCGAGAAAAGCATCCAGACGATCGGCTTCGATCTCAAGGACGTCCGTTACATACTCAATTCGCACGAGCACTCGGACCACACAGGCGGCATTGCACAATTGCAGCGCGACAGCGGAGCGACCGTCGCGGCTCGCGGCCCGGCCGCCGCTATTCTCGAACGAGGAAAAAGCGATCGCAGCGATCCCCAATATCTGTCCGTCGACCCCTTTCCACCGGTTGCATCCGTGCGCCGCATCGTCGACGGTGAAACCATCACACTGGGTTCCCTGTCGCTGAAGGCGCATGCCACTCCTGGCCACACCCAGGGCAGCACCAGTTGGACCTGGAAATCCTGCGAATCCGATCGCTGCCTCGACATCGTCTATGCCGACAGCCTGAGCGCGTTATCAGACAAGGTCTACCGCTACAGCGACGAAGCGCAGCATCCCGGCGTACTGGCGGCGTTTCGCAAAACCCTCGTCACCATCGCCGAACTTCCCTGCGATATTCTGCTTACCCCGCATCCCGACGCCAGCAACCTGTGGTCGCGCCTGGGGCCGCAAGCCAGCGCGCCACTGATCGACTCGGCCGCCTGCCGCTACTACTCCGCCACCGCCAGCCGCAACCTGGACGCCAGGATCACCAAGGAAAGCGCAGGATCGACCCCATGATCGAAGTCGACGCCAGCAAAAACCAACCCCTCGGCATGCCTGCCAAAACCTTCCTGCGGGATTACTGGCAAAAGAAGCCGCTGCTGATCCGCAATGCCTTTCCGGGCTTCGTGTCGCCGATCGAACCCGAAGACCTGGCCGGCCTGGCCTGCGAGGAAATGGCGTTATCGCGCATCGTCGCGCACGACCGCGAGCGCGATGCCTGGACGCTGCGCACTGGGCCTTTTACGGAAGAGGAGTTTCCCGGCATGCCCGACCACGATTGGACCCTGCTGGTGCAGGACGTGGACAAATGGGATGTGGACGTACGTGGAATCCTGGGCCATTTCGACTTCCTGCCGCGCTGGCGCATCGACGATGTAATGGTGAGCTTCGCCGCCACCGGCGGTTCGGTCGGCGCGCATGTGGACCAGTACGATGTGTTCCTCCTGCAGGCGCAAGGCCAGCGGCGCTGGCAGATCGATGCGGAAGCTAATCCACCTACGGATTTTCGCGACGACGTGGAGCTGAAGCTGCTCCGTGAATTCAGCCCGAGCCACGACTGGACACTCGAACCCGGCGACATGCTCTATCTGCCGCCTGGGGTGCCGCACCATGGTGTCGCGATGAACCCGTGCCTGACTTTCTCGGTCGGCATGCGCGCACCCTCCTCCGCGGAACTGGTGAGCGATTACCTGGACAATCTGATCGCCGAGGCCGACGAGTCCATGCGTTATCACGACCCGGACCTAACGCCGCCGAAAGACCCCAACGAAATCGACGCCGCGGCGATGGTGCGTGCGGTAGAGGCGCTGAACACCCTGCGCCTCAACGACCCGGACAAGCTGGGCGACTGGTTCGGGCGCTTCATCACTACCTATCGTGCAGGCGGCGAAGTGGTCGCCGGCGGCGATTCGCGTTCGCGCATCGAGATCGAATGGGATCTACAACAAGGCGCCCTCTTGCAGCGCCATCCTTTCTCGCGACTGGCCTGGCGCAAAAGCGGTCGCATGGCCACGCTTTTTTGCAGCGGCCTGGAATTCAAGCTGCCGATCAAGGATGCGCAGCAACTTGCGGCCGCCGAAGCATTGGACGGCGCTGCTTACGCCAGCCTGTCTGACACAGGCCGCGACGTGGCCATGGACCTTTACTCGCAGGGGCATTACCAGTTGCTGTTGGACGAGGAAAACGAATGAACGCTCGCGCGTTCCACGTAGAACCCATCGACTACGCCCGCGGGTTGGCCGAACTGCGTGCGGTGCGCGAAACCGTGTTCGTGCAAGAGCAACAGGTGCCCATCGCCGAGGAATGGGACGCGCTGGATCCACTATGCCGGCATGTGATCGCCCGAGACGAGGCGGGCCGGCCCATTGGCACCGGCCGACTCACGCCGGAACACAAGATCGGGCGCATGGCGGTACTCGGCGACTGGCGTGGCCTAGGGGTCGGCGATGCGATGCTGGCGGCGCTAATGACGGAAGCCCGCAAGCTGGGATGGCCGGCGGTTTCGCTCAACGCACAGGTGTCGGCCGAAACGTTCTACGCACGCCAGGGATTCATTCCCTACGGAGAGCGTTTTTGGGAAGCGGGCATCGAACACCAGTCCATGCGCCGCGCCCTGCACGGCCCCACGGCGGTCGAGAATGCCGCCGGGGCCATCGCGGCAGTGGTCGCGGTCGTCTCGCATGCACGCCGCACCTTGCGGATCTATAGCCGCGAGCTGGACCCAGGTCTGCTCGACAACAGCAGCGTGCTGGAAGCGCTGCGCCGCTTCTCGACCGGTAAACGCGGTGGCGAGGTGCAGGTCCTGTTGCAGGATGCCGCCACTCCACAGCGCACGCTCGCACCCTTGCTGTCCCTGGGCCAGCGTCTGCCCAGCGTGTTCGCCTTCCGCGAGGTGCGCGAGCCTGTCGACAAAGCCTACGCCTCGGCCTTCATCGCCAATGACATGGGGGGCTACTACTTCCGCACCTTGGGCCACCGTTTCGATGGCGAAGCCGATCTGCAGGGCGCGGGCCGTGCGCGGCAATTGTGTGACGAGTTCGGCCGATTCTGGGAGCGGTCGCGGCCCTGCACCGAACTCCGGGCCCTGGGCATCTGATGCCGCCCGCGCCGGCCGCTGTCCCCATGCCGTCCCACGAGCCATCGATCCTGCGCGCGATCTGCGCCTTTAGTCCAAGGTGCTTACGCGCCCTTGTCACCATGCGCGTATAATTTCCGCGTATTCATATAGCCCGCGCGGGTGGCATTTGCACCCACCGGAAACCCCCAGGCCGGGATCCCGGCCCAGCCCGACAAAGCCAACCTACGCCATCGTGGACAACCTCCTGAAGCAGTTTGCGCAATCCTCGCAACTCGGTGGCGGCAACGCCTCCTTCATCGAAGACCTATACGAGCAATACCTGGTCTCCCCCGATAGCGTCGGTCCCAAGTGGAAGACCTACTTCGACGGCTTCAAGGGGCGCGAGGCCGGCGATGTGCCGCACTCGGCCATCATTTCCCAGATCGCCGAAGCCGCTCGCCACGCCGCCAACAACGGTTACGCCAGTGCTCCTGCCGGGGCCACCGGCGCCGGCGACGAGCGTGAACGCAACGTCGGCCGCTTGATCACCTCTTACCGCTCGCGCGGCCATCTGGCCGCCAACCTGGATCCGCTGGGACTGACCCCGCGCCAGGACTCGCCGGACCTGGAGCTGGCTTTCCACAACCTGTCCGACCGCGACCTGGACGCCGAATTCAGCACCGGCGGCGTCGCCGGCCAGCCGCGCATGAAGCTGCGCGACCTGCTGGCGCGGCTCAAGGCCACCTACGCCGGTTCCATCGGCACCGAATTCATGTACATCACCGACGTCGAGCAGCGCCAGTGGCTGTATCAGCGTCTGGAAGCGGCCGGCGGCAATTACGGTCTGGATGTCGAAGCCCAGCGCCGCACCCTGGAACGCGTGACCGCGGCCGAGGGTCTGGAACGCTATCTGCATACCAAGTATGTCGGCCAGAAACGCTTCTCGCTGGAAGGCGGCGACGCGCTGATCCCGCTGCTCGACCTGACCATTCGCCGCGCCGGTACCGACGGGGTCAAGGACATCGTGCTGGGCATGGCCCACCGCGGTCGCCTCAACGTGTTGGTCAACACCTTGGGCAAATCGCCACGCAAGCTGTTCGACGAGTTCGAAGGCAAGTTCGAGCATCTCGAGGACGACCGGGCCCATACCGGCGACGTGAAGTACCACATGGGCTTCAGCGCCGACATCGCCACCCCTGGCAATCCGGTGCATCTGGCGCTGGCCTTCAATCCTTCCCACCTTGAAATCGTCGACCCCGTGGTCGCCGGCAGCGTACGTTCGCGGCAGGAACGCCGTGGCGACAACGAGCGCAGGGCCGTCCTGCCGGTGATCATCCATGGCGACGCCGCCTTCGCCGGACAGGGCGTGGTGATGGAGCTGTTCCAGATGTCGCAGGCGCGCGGTTTCGCGGTCGGCGGCACCCTGCATATCGTCATCAACAACCAGATCGGCTTCACCACCAGCGCACGCGACGATGCCCGTTCCACGTTGTATTGCACGGACGTGGCGAAGATGGTCGGCGCGCCGGTCCTGCATGTGAATGGCGACGATCCGGAAGCGGTCGTGTTCTGCGCGAACCTGGCTTATGAATTCCGCCAAGCCTTCAAGAAAGACGTGGTCATCGACCTGGTCTGCTACCGCCGCTGGGGCCATAACGAGGCCGACGAACCGGCGGCGACCCAGCCGCTGATGTACCAGGTGATCCGCGCGCACAAGACCACGCGCGAACTCTATGCCGCTCAGCTCGAAGAGAAAGGCGTGATCGCTCCGGGCGAGGCGCAGGCGCTGGTCGACAGTTACCGCAATAAGCTCGACTCCGGCGAAGTCACCACCGAGCTGGCCAAGCCCAAGCCCGACGAGCTCGCGATCGACTGGTCGAAATACCTGTCCGGCAAGGTTACCGACCCTGTCGACACGAAGGTCAAGCGCAAGTCGCTGGACCAGTTGGCGAAGATCATCAACACTATTCCCGCAGGCGTGACCCTGCATCCGCGCGTGGCCAAGATCTACGAAGACCGCGTGAAGATGACCAAGGGCGAGCTGCCGGGCGATTGGGGCTTCGCCGAGAACCTGGCCTACGCCACCTTGCTTTCCGAAGGCCATCGTCTGCGCCTGGTCGGCCAGGACGCCGGACGTGGCACCTTTTTCCACCGCCACGCCATTCTGCACGACCAGAAGACCGACAGCTATTACCTGCCGTTGCGCCAACTGGTCGACAACCCCGAGGACGCCACCATCATCGACTCGCTGCTCAGCGAGGAAGCGGTGATGGCGTTCGAGTACGGCTATTCCACTACCGATCCCAACACGCTCGACATCTGGGAAGCGCAGTTCGGCGATTTCGCCAATGGCGCGCAGGTGGTGATCGATCAGTTCATCGCCGCCGGAGAGGCCAAGTGGAGCCGCATCAGCGGCCTGACCCTGCTATTGCCGCACGGCTACGAAGGCCAGGGCCCGGAACACAGTTCCGCACGCCTGGAACGCTTCCTGCAGCTGTGCGCGCTGGAAAACATGCTGGTCTGCGTGCCCACCACGCCGGCGCAGTGTTTCCACATGATCCGCCGCCAGCTGCGCATGACCACGCGTAAGCCGCTGATCGTGATGACGCCCAAATCGCTGCTCCGCCACAAGCTGGCGGTGTCGTCGCTGGATGAGCTGGCCAACGGCGAATTCCAGCACCTGATTCCGGATGCCGCCGCCGATGCGAAGAAGGTCAAGCGCGTGGTGCTGTGCTCGGGCAAGGTCTACTACGACCTGCTGGAAGACCAGCACAAGCGCGGCCAGGACAACGTGGCGATCCTGCGCATCGAACAGCTGTATCCGTTCCCGCGCGAACTGCTGGCTGCCGAACTCAAGCGCTACGCCGGCGCCACGGAAGTCGTGTGGTGCCAGGAAGAACCGCAGAACCAGGGCGCGTGGTACCAGATACGCCACCACTTGAAGGCCTGCACCACCGACAAGCAGGAAGTGTATTACGCAGGTCGCGCGCGTTCGCCCTCGCCGGCCGCCGGTCATTTCGCCCAGCATGTCGAGGAGCAGCTGAAGCTGGTCGCCGATGCGCTGGTCAACGAGTTCGGCAACGTCATCGTCGCCGAATAATTCCATTCGAAATAATTCCGTTCGAATTGCACCCATCCAAATAGGAAGCCTTTCCAACATGGCCACCGAAGTAAAAGTCCCGGTTCTTCCCGAATCCGTTTCCGATGCCACCATCGCCACCTGGCACAAGAAAGCCGGCGACGCGGTCAAGCGCGACGAGAACCTGGTGGACCTGGAGACCGACAAGGTCGTGCTGGAAGTACCCTCGCCGGTCGATGGCGTACTGAAGGAAATCAAGTTCGCCGAAGGCGCCACGGTGACCAGCCAACAGTTGCTGGCAGTCATCGAGGAAGGCGCCGCCGCGCCGGCGCCGAGCGCGGACAAGAAGGCCGAGACCGCACCAGCGGCCGGCGCGCAGGAAGTCCAACCTAAAGCCGAAGCCGCCAAGGCCGAAAAGGCCGCGCCCGCCTCCACCAAGCCGGCGCCCGTGGCTTCCACCGACGGCCTGCCGCCCGGCGCGCGCTTCACCGCCGTCACCGAAGGCATCGATCCGGCCAACGTCGAAGGCACTGGCCGCAAGGGCGCGGTAACCAAGGAAGATCTGATCAATTACGCCAGCGGCAAGACTTCGGGCGTCTCGGGCGGCGCACGTCCGGAAGAGCGCGTGCCGATGACCCGCATCCGCACGCGCATCGCCGAGCGCCTGATGCAGTCCAAGAACTCCATCGCCATGCTCACTTCGTTCAACGAAGTGAACCTGGGCAAGGTCATGGCGATGCGCAAGGAGCTGGGCGAATCGTTCGAGAAGGCCAATGGCGTCAAGCTCGGTTTCATGAGCTTCTTCGCCAAAGCCGCGGCCAATGCGTTGCAGCGCCACCCCGTGGTCAATGCCTCGGTCGATGGCAACGACATCATCTATCACGGCTACGCCGACATCTCGATCGCCGTTTCCACCGAAAAGGGCCTGGTCACGCCGGTGCTGCGCAACGTCGAACGCCAGAGCTTCGCCGACATCGAGAAGGGCATCGGCGAGTACGCCAAGAAGGCGCGCGACGGCAAGCTAGCCTTGGAAGACCTGCAGGGCGGCACCTTCACCATCACCAACGGCGGCACCTTCGGTTCGCTGATGTCCACGCCCATCGTCAATCCGCCGCAGAGCGCCATCCTGGGCATGCATGCCATCAAGGAACGTGCCATCGTCGAGAACGGCGTCGTCATCGCTGCGCCGATGATGTATATCGCCCTGTCCTATGACCACCGCATCATCGACGGCAAGGACGCGGTGTTGTTCCTGGTCGACATCAAGAACCAGTTAGAAAATCCGAGCCGCATGCTGCTTGGGATGTGATGTCTCGAGCCCCTCTCCTGCGGCGCCCGAAGGGTGTCCAAAGGTGAGAGGGGTTGGGGTGAGGGTACGACGAAGCACTTCCGGTGAACCCAGAAGATAGTAATCGGCTCTTTTTATCCCCGTTCGGCACCACCATTTTTATTCCGCCGTACCCTCATCCGCCCTACGGGCACCTTCTCCCGACGGGAGAAGGGAAAGGCAAAGGAATCTAGAACATGGCAGAACAATTCGACGTCGTCGTCATCGGCTCCGGCCCCGCCGGTTACCACGCCGCCATCCGCGCAGCGCAACTCGGCCTGAAAACCGCCTGTATCGATGCTGCGTTGGGCAAAGATGGAAAGCCGGCTCTGGGCGGCACCTGCCTGCGCGTGGGCTGCATTCCGTCCAAGGCGTTGTTGGATTCCTCGCGCCAGTTCTGGAACCTGCAGCATCTGTTCGGCGACCACGGCATCACCGCCAAGGACGCCAAGATCGACGTCGGCACCATGGTCGGCCGCAAAGACAAGATCGTGAAGCAGTTCACCGGCGGCATCGCTCTGTTGTTCAAGGCCAACAAGATCACGCCGTACTACGGTTTCGGCCAATTGCAGCCAGGCAACATCGTCAAGGTAAAGCAGCACGACGGCACCGAAGTCGAACTGAAAGGCACCAACGTCATTATCGCCGCCGGTTCCGACTCGATCGAACTGCCGTTCGCCAAGTTCGACAACGAATACATCGTCGACAATGTCGGCGCGCTCGATTTCACCAGCGTGCCCAAGCGCCTGGCGGTGATTGGCGCCGGCGTCATCGGTCTGGAGCTCGGCAGTGTTTGGAAACGCCTGGGCGCCGAAGTCACTATTCTCGAAGCGCTGCCGGATTTCCTGCCCGCCGCCGACGCCGAAGTAGCGAAGACGGCGGCGAAGGAATTCAAGAAGCAAGGCCTGGACATCCGCCTCGGCGCCAAGGTCAGCAAGACCGAAGTCAAAGGCAAATCTGATAAGAGCCGGGAAGTACACGTCACCTACGCCGATGCCGAAGGCGAGAAGACCCTCGTCGTCGACCGCCTGCTGGTGGCCGTGGGCCGCAAGGCGGCTTCGAAAGGCCTGCTGGCCGAAGGCACCGGGGTGAAGCTCAACGAGCGCGGCCAGGTGGAAGTGGACGAACACTGCCACACCGGCGTCGACGGCGTCTGGGCCGTGGGCGACTGCGTGCGCGGCCCGATGCTGGCCCATAAGGGTTTCGAGGAAGGCATTGCGGTGGCCGAACTGATCGCGGGACTGCCCGGCCACGTCAATCTAGACACGGTTCCGTGGGTGATCTACACCGAGCCGGAAATCGCCTGGGTCGGCAAGACCGAACAGCAGCTCAAGGCCGAAGGCATTCCCTACAAGACCGGCAGTTTCCCGTTCGCCGCCTTGGGCCGTGCGGTGGCGATGGGCGAGCCGGCGGGCTTCGTCAAAGTCATCGCGCACGAGGAAACCGATCGCATTCTGGGCATGCACTTGGTCGGAGTCGGCGTATCGGAACTGGTGCACGAAGGCGTGCTGGCCATGGAGTTCAGCGGCTCGGCCGACGACCTGGCCCGTATCTGCCATGCGCATCCGACCCTGTCCGAAGCCGTGCACGATGCGGCGATGTCGGTGGCCAAGCGGTCGATCCACAAAGTCAACTGAGCAACCAGCTTCCCGCCCGCATGGCGGGAAAGGCGAAGGGGTGAACCGTGCCACGCACGTTCACCCTTTTTCCGTTTTTGAATACAGCAAAGGATCCAGCATGAAATCGATCTGCGTTTATTGCGGTTCCAACGCCGGCAGCAAGATCATCTATTCCGAGCGCGCCGCGGCCTTGGGCGACCGCATCGCCAAGGAAGGGCTCCGTCTGATCTACGGCGGCGGCAATGTCGGCTTGATGGGCGTGGTCGCAAACGCAGTGCTGGAGGCCGGCGGCGAGGTCACCGGGGTGATTCCAAAGCAGCTCGCCGATTGGGAAGTCGCGCATCGCGGCCTGACCGAACTGGAAATCGTCGGCTCCATGCACGAACGCAAGGCGCGCATGTTCGACCTTGCCGACGGCTTTGTCACCCTGCCCGGCGGCTTCGGCACCATGGAAGAGATCTTCGAGATGCTGACCTGGCGCCAGCTGGGCATCGGCAACAAGCCCTGCGCCTTCCTGGACGTG
>Ga0307513_10005825_pt1 | contig 16186 bp, 18 predicted proteins | sample 15_EM_MG_FD_202174 | JGI IMG/M metagenome (GOLD analysis project Ga0307513, IMG submission 202174) | Populus trichocarpa ectomycorrhiza microbial communities from riparian zone in the Pacific Northwest, United States - 15_EM | ecosystem: Host-associated > Plants > Roots > Unclassified | place... | reverse complement strand
TGGGTTTTGTATTTAAACCAGTCTCCTGGCTAGCAGGAGACAGCAGACTTCGACAGACCTTCAGTCTAAGAATACACTTGGTTGAACGGCAATCCCTGAGTTCTATTTGTCCTTCAACTATTATCCTCCTAGCTACCGGTCCCTTGAAGCCTCCCTTACTACCAGCGCTAGCATGTCTACCGCCGGTCCTATTGTATTTTCGTTACACAGGAATAAACCTGTTACAATAAGAAAACACACGACTGCCAACCCCACACCGGTAACTGCTAATGTGACTGCTAAGGTGACTGCGAAGGCAGTTAACCTTACAACATCCGTTACGACATCTCTAACACCTATGAGAACACCTCACCCGTACGGTGAGGACTCAGTTTCATCCCGCGGTTTCAACAGAATGGGCATGAGGAGGCCGTGATGACGCTGCTGGGTCCCCACGACGTTAGCCCTGACGCAGCTGTCGAACTTGGCCGATTGCCGCTGTTGTATGCTGCTAAGAATGGAAATGAGGGGTCATGAGGACACTATTGGGATGGAACGAGGTCAATCACAACACGGCCGACACCACATTTTGCCAAACGCCGCTCTCGCGAGCTGCATGGAACGGGCGTGAGGGGGTCATGAGGATACTGGTGGCCTGGAACGACATCAATCCCAAAATAGCTGATAAATATGGCAAGACGCCACTCTCCTTTGCTGTACAGAACGGGCATGCAGGGTCGTAAGGATACTGCTGTGGGTGGAACGATGTCAATCCCGACACAGTTGACACTGTATTGGGCCAGGCGCCACTCTCATGGGCTGCGGGGAATGGGGTTGTGAGGATACTGCTGGGACTGAACGATGTCAATCCCGAAATGGTTGACAAATGTGGCCAAAGACCGCTCTCCTTTGCTACGCGGAACGGTCGTGAAGGGGTCGTAAGGATACTGCTATGACGGAGCGACGTCAATCCCAACACACCGAGCGAATGTGTCCAAATACCGCTATCTCCCGGGCTGCCGAGTGCAGCCATGAGGGGATCGTGAGGATACTCCTGGAACGGAAAGACGTCAATCCCGACACACCTGACAGATATGGCCAAACACCACCCTCCTTTACTGAGGGATTGGGCATGAGGGGGCCGTTAGGATACTTCTGGAGCGGAATTGCCTCAGCCCCAACACACCTGACGAACATCGCCAAACACTCACCTCGCAGGCTGCCGAGAATGGGCATGAGGGGACTGTGAGTATATTGCTGGAACGAAACAACACCAATCCCGACATACCTGATAAATATGGCCAAACACCTCTCTCCTTTGCTGCGCGGAATGGCCATGAGTGGGTCGTAGGTATACTACCAGAACAGAACGACATCAACCCCGACACTCCTGGCAATTCTAGTCAAACACTACTCTAGCTAGCTGCAGGGAATGGATACGAGACAATTGCCAAGTTGCTGCTGGACCGGGCGTATTTCATTTCCAAATGCCCCGGCAAGCCTAGTGCCAACAAAGCGCTTCTGCTCCGAACCGCCCGAGTTATCTAAACCGCCTTTCAAAAGGGCCCACAGGTTCTAACATCCAATGATAAAACCCGACTCTTCCCCCTCTACCTACCAGCCATCCTGGAAGAGGCTTGACGGGGCCGGATCTCAAGCTTTCTGCCGCTAGTTCTCTACACGCCGATTAACAAGACGCCACAGATGTCAAACCCCGAGATTAGATCATTCACCTAGAATCATTCGCTTAGAATTTGTCATTATCCCAGCCCCCCCCCCCCCTCCCCCCCAACCATCCCATCCCCCCGCGCTCCTTGTTTTGCTCGGGCTTCGTTTAGCCAGCGTTGTATGCTGCAGTCCTTTAGCGCTTGTATCTACTCCCCTCTCTATATCTACACCTTTTTGATGATCTTATACTTTATTTCTCACCCCCGTTTGATTCAGTTATCGGTATTCCCGTGTACGTTCATGATTAGAATTGTATATTTTTGTACCACTACCCAACTTGGGCAGCAACCACGTTGTATTAAGCGGGGTGGATGGGGGTTTCATAGGTATAGACATAAGTCAGCGATTGACAATGCATGTATATACAGTACGACTATAGGGAAAGGGCAATTTCGGGGTATTGATGCTAGGAGAGGGAACGAACCAGCGGAATTGCTCAGGGTATGGTCTAGACATGACTGTAATGAGATGCACGATCCAGATGCAATGTCAGTTGGTGTTGCAACATAATTAAGGATGCACGGGACCCGGTGCTATCACATTCGACACAGTAGTATTTTTTTACTGTGGTTATTCCATCCCTTACAGCTTCAAAAGGGTGCTGACATATAGCCATAATAACTCTCACATCTGTCTCTAACTAATGCTAAAACACTAATGTACACAATTCTTTTTTTTTTCGTGAGACTCATCGCCTATCCCTCATGCAAAGGCCGGCCAGGGCTAAGCCCGGAGATAAGCTCCCTGCACCGAGATATCATACCCAATCTGATGAGATGTGAGACCCGAGGTTGTTATTGCTCCTGCTCACTCTACTTAGTGCAAGAGCTTGGCACACCGAGATACTTGAAAGGCACAAAGGGTTCCAAGCAGCAGTCCCCCCGCCAAAGGGAGGCCCATTTTGACGAGAAGCCAGAGTGCGGTATTCCATTTGCTCCCACTAAGGGTAATTTCCACCGCTCAAAGCTTTGCAACCCTTGACTCCGGAGGCCCGCACCCGGCTTCATCACATATTTTCAACACAACCTCACGCACCGCCATCACCTCCTCCGCAGTGGCCCCATTGTTTAGTGACCCGCGCAAGTGCCCTTTAAGCTGTGGATTGACCTATTGGCAACGGTTAGCCCGCTGGCTCTTCATAAAAATCCTATCCGGCAGTGCGAGTTTCCTACGAACATCCTGAGGGATCAATCCGGCAATCAAGCAGAAACTGGTATCCCGTTTCCCAATCACCTCGGTATTACTAAGCACATGGCCGTACAACAATTCGGCGACTACCGCAAGGTCGTCATAAGAATTTCGCATCGCTCCCATGACTCGTTTCGTTATTCCGCCATACACCGTTTCGAAGAACTGATTACCTCTCTCCAAGGCAATAGCATGGTGGGCGGGTTTGAGCGATAATCGACGGTGGGTAGCCGCTTGCGCAGACAGGATATGAGGCGGGGTAACGGCCTTAAGTAGATTTAGGGAATTGATTGTCTGACTTTTTAGACATCTTAGTATTGATTTTTAATGGGGGTGGATTTGGTGGGTTGGGAAGGACCTTGGGCATGCCCCCGATGGCAACGCTCTTCAAAATAGCCTCACGAAGTTTTCGGTGGATGGTTAAAGCGCTCTCTCGATTTCCGTGTGGAGTGACAGCGCCCACCAGCTCCCTTGCCACATACTCTTCTCTCTCGCTGCCGGGAACAGCAGCCTCTTGGACAGTGTATTCCCATACTCTGGGAATTTCTTCGGGACGGTTGATTATTGAAAATGCTACAGAGGCAATGAAATAGAAAGTATGTTTCGGTAGATTAGGATGGTGATGTAAAGATTTGAGAAATGGAAAGGTAGCGATTGGGGACAATGGGAGGGGCATCGCGATACGATGAAATGTCAACCATAAGGATGGAGTTGAGAGTCGGCCGAGTTGTCAATTGTATCATAACAAGGCATAGTCTAACTCGAGCGGCTAACCCCGATATCGGTTTCTGCAAATCACTCAACCTCGGGTCCTAACCTGATTTGGCAAGGACGTCATCCGAATTTTAGATTACGTAACCAGACACGGTGTTCTGAATGATTCGTGAGAGCTTCCCAGTCGGCGGACCTTTAACACTCCAGCTCAAGCAACGAGCGAGCTCCAAACCAACTTTGTTTCTCTGGTCACTCCCCCTCCCCCTCACCTAGATCCCTCGTCCCCTCATCCTGACTTTCCCATCTAAACTTCACAATGCGGCTCGCCGTCTACGGCGCGGTGAGCTTCCCCACCTATACTTTTTTGACTTCTCGGGTTTTGCTGATTGTGTCCATGCAGACAAGTGCCGTTCTCGGCGCCGGTGTGATCCTCAGCGCGTTCAACCACCGTGCAAACTTCTACTCCGCCTGCGTTCACTTGGGGCAATCCAATGCCTGCCTCATGGTTTTGACGAACTTGCTGTTACTATTATCCATCCTCTTCGGCCACGGCCTGCAGCTTGTCTTTTATGGACCCTTACGTGCCCCCGAGATTGAACGACTTTACGAAAAGGCATGGTATGCCGTTACCGAAACATGCCTGGCCATGACAATTTTCCGCGATGAATTTGACGTACGATTTATTGTGATGTTTGGGGTTCTACTTTTTATCAAGTGCTTTAGTTGGATTGGAGGCGGCCGGGTTGAATTCGTTAGTTCCCCACAGCTCTGCCCGAAGACTTAGCTGATAATGTCAGATGGAAACCCAACCCCCCGTAAGCCCTACGCTATTCCACATACGCTTGGCCTCCTCGCTCATGCTCCTACTTTCGGCCTGCGGGGCGATGCTCTGGCATTCCGTCCTTTCGGTATTGGAGCGGGGCCGTCCCAACATGATGGTCATGTTTGCTTTCGAATTCGCAATTCTATTGATTACCTCTTTGGGCATTACAGGCAGATATGTTCTTAATGTGGTGGAAAAATTCATTCTGAAGCGTGAAGCGGCCCGGAGAAGGGAAGCGAGAGCAGTTGAGAGGGAGGTGACCCGCAACCGACGTAGCGAGCAGAGGGCGGAGAACCAGAGGAGGCGAAATTTAGGCGAAATTGTCGAAGATGAAGCCGAGCCTGAGGAGGACGATGACGAGGACGATGACGAGATTGATGTTGGGGGGTGGGAGGAAAAGGGCACCTGGGTCTTTTATCTAGAGCTAACTACAGGTTCGTGCCACTCACCCTAGAAAATGAATGCTACTAATCGCTGCAGATTTATTGAAACTCGCCACTTACCTATGCTTCTTTGCCATCGTTCTCACCTGGTATGGTCTGCCACTACACATCATACGAGATGTCTACCTTACCCTACGATCCTTCATCACTCGGATCCGGGATTTCATTCGCTACCGCAGGGCAACCGCGCACATGAATTCACGATACCCAGATGCTAGTGCGGACGAAGTAGAGCGCGAGGGTGTCTGCATCATTTGCAGGGAAGAGATGCGCGCCTGGACGACGGGGGCAGAGAATGAGGGAGGGAGAGCTACTGGGACTCAAGATCAGCGATCCAGGCCAAAACGGCTTCCATGCGGCCACGTGCTCCACTTTTCGTGTCTTCGTAGTTGGTTGGAGAGGCAGCAACGGTGCCCCACGTGTCGCCGGCCTGTCCTTGACGAGCCAATTCCTAATGGTCCCGGCGGCAACAATGCGGCAAACGCTGCTGCACCCGGACCTGGGATCAACTTTCAGGCTGGAGGAGATGGATTAGGTTTCAGGGCAGAGATCGCATTTGGGGTGGGCGGACCTGGCCTTGTGCAGAACCTAATGGACAGAATGAATCCGCCACCGGTTCAACGGGGTGATCGAAATGCCCAACGGCCCCACGAGCAAAATGAGGATATTGCACGCGCAGCGGTAGGCGCTACTGGTAATATGCGGGCAGAGATTGACCAACATATAGCGAGGACCCGACAACTTCTTGATCGTGAATTAGCCATGATTGATATTACGCAAAGACAGCTCAGGCAGTTGCAAGAGTTACAGATACACGCTCAGATGGCTGCCGGTGGTGCTCAGGCGGCCTTAGATGCTGCTGCTAGACCTGGGAATCCCACTGCCCCAGCTCCTCCGGAAGCTAGAACGCAAGACACTTCTCCGGACCAGTCTACAAGTGCTGGGGCTTCAGGGGCCCGTCTGTCCACCTCAGGTAACCAGATCGCCAGCACTGCCCTCCCCACTGCTAGTCATCCAATCCCTAGCAGCCTTCAATCCAACCCTCTGCTACCCGCGGGCATGACAATTCCATCTGGATGGAGCGTTGTTCCTTTGGCTGTTCCTGGAGCTGATCCGATCGCCAACGCACCCAACACTCCCACAAGTGGTGGGGGCGTCCGCCTCCTCCGACGACGGGAGCAGCGAACCTACCAAGAGTGGATGAAAGCTTACCATGCCCGTATGACCCCAGCAGCTGAGAGAACAGAGCGGGAGGGGGAGTTGAGACCTGTTCACCCGTCGATTAGCAGGGCCGTTCCTGCCTCCAGTGACCTCACTATACCCCTCAGCACTGCCCTCAACACATTCTCAGTTCCTACCATCCCAGAAGACATATCCACTCGTCTCACAAGAACACAAATCGCGCATCTAAGGCCTAGGGTTCGCGAGAGTGTTGCGGTTATCAGCCATTTTATCCAATACCATGTGGACGAAGATAGGCTTGGTCTGGCATTGGAGATACTCTATGGCTTACCGGAACAATTCAGACAGGATATACTTGACGGATGGCCTGATCGGGAAATGGCGCAGGTGTTGAGTACCGGTGAGGAAACCTTGCCTCCTCCCACATCTGGACAAATTGATCTCGCCGCCTATCACGTCTCAGTCCTTGCGATGCAGTTTTCGTTCGAGAGCAGGATCCGCCTACTCCTTGGCATCCCGAAGACTCATTTCCGAGACAGTCTCATCCATTACTTTCAAGACCCCCAACTCACCACCGAGCTCGAGAAACTGGATATCGCAATTTCTGACTTGGACCAACCGCTTCCCAATGTATCATCACTACTTGAGAGCATATCCGACTGGACCGAAATCCCTAGCCTCTCCAGCAGTAGCGACAAAGATTCTATAGAGAGGGCTGAGAGGGAAACCAGGGAGATCGCCAATAAGCGGATCCAGGTGCTCAACGATATCAGTCGCGCTATGCGTACAGCCGCGAACAGGCTAGAGCAAGCTCATCAGCCATCTTCAGAACGCATCGTCGGCCGGTTCAATCCCGATAACGAACTCTCATTATTTGGTCAGCGCAGTATTTTTGACCCCTCTGCGCAATCCCATGTCCTCGATTCATTTGAAAAGGATATTGTCGCGGAGGAGCAATTGTGGTTGGAAAAGCAACATGCAGTTGAAGGACTGTTGTCGGCCGCCGGCAAATCTCCGAATACTGGGCAGGAGAAGGGGAAGGGAAGGGCCACAGTTGAGGACGCGGAGGAGTAGACAAGGATTGTGTATTGTAGCCTTTTTTTATCCCCCCCTTTATTCCTGCTTCCATTCATGACAATGGCCCTCTTCCCTCCGCTCCTTTCTCTACTAGTTTACTTCTTTCCTTTTTGATCAACTGGGGTTCTATGGAGTGGCAGGACTATGTATATCATTTTTGCCTTAGTTCCTTTTCTTTTACTTTATGTTTCTGCATGGATTGGATCATGGTTCTTGTGGGATTGCGTTAATTGCTGTTCGGTAGTGGAAGAGAGAGGGAAAGGGGGGGTTTCGTGGATTGTTGCGGGAGTGGGTCACTGACTGAAGACCGCGGCCTGTCCCACACGCTACAGGAAGAGCAATTCATACACTTGTATATGACCTTACACCATAGTCTTCCTCACACCCAATATAAAATAGATAAAAAAGCCACCACCAGATAGCGAAAGCTCCTGAGAATCCTGTGCGGTACGCGGTATTTTTATACCAAGAAGCAAGATAATGATGACTGACAGTTTGGATGCGTTTGGTTCCACCTCGAACCTTCGGTTTGACCTTAATTATAGAGGTTTGCTCTCCGGTGGAATGTATGGTTAAAACCATAACCAACGATCAAGTTGCAGTTATGGGGTCGAAAGGAATGCTTCTGAAATATTGACTTAGTATTTCCCTACTGCCATGAACAACCCCCAATCCACAGTGAATAACGGAACCGGTGAAAAAACCTAGAAAGTATGATAGAACCCGAAATAAACTACCCGAGAGGGGGAAAAAATCCACAACAGCTTCCACAGACCCATTAGCGGACATTCTTTCACACATTCAAGTTTCCTTTTGCTAGATCGCACGCTTCGGGCTGAACGATCTTTGGTCTAGTAAAAAAAATATACTATACCATCTCATTAAGTGGGAACGCCTATATTACCGAACCCTTAGAATTGAACGAAGGCATATCTACACCCCCCACACCTAATTCTACTATTCTTTGATACTACGCACTACATCGTTCTTACATGGGGTTAGAGCTCTTGGCATTATATTGCCAGCTACTGGGGCCATTGAAAATCGGAAACCTCCCGTGCTGAATCAGGGCAAAAGCAATCCTGCCATCACAATGTCTGGAAACAAAGGGAAAAAAATGCTATGGGACATGTCAAAACAATACTCGATTCGGCGTATGAAGGGCAAAGTATCTTACTCTCATGGTCATGCAGTAACACAGGACCAAATCCCTCAAGAATGAACACCACCACCGCCACCACCATCATAGTTTTGTTTTCGTTTTTTCATCATACAGGTTTACCAAGAGCTAATTCCTTGTTGCTATGATACTTTCCAAGTTTTTGCGAGTCCTTGTTATCAAGTTACCTGATCAGGGATACCCCCCCTTTCAGGTTTTCAATGACCCGCCCGGAGTGATGGAGCGGTCAGCCAGGCCATGGCTTCTAGCCCGAACTTCCAACTTGCTGTCATTGAGATTTATCCCTGCATTTGTCCTCTGGCCAATTCCAAAGTTTGAGAGGCCAAGGGTGGCTAGGTGTTGGTTTAAAGAAAAGTCCCATTTTAGCTGGCAGGCAGCACAGGATCGAGTGATTTATCATGACTGCATCCAAGATGTTCCAGAATATGATACTGTTGATATATGGGCAGAAGGACGAGCTTAACCCTTGCGCCGTTAACACTATTCAGTGTTTACAAAAGCGATGGGGTGGGTAGGGTGGAAATGCTCATGTGAGGTTGCGAGTCGCCCGGGGGTTGGAAGGGAGGAATGCTAGTTCATTCCAGTTTGGAATATTCTGTGCTTGTTCCCGATAGGTTCGGGATAATAGTTGGATGCTAGATCGCTTTGGCCCGGGAAGGCAAAGGGAATGGAAGAATCTGCTTTGACTAGAAATATTAATGGAGCGTGGATGCAGACTCGGCATTGGCAAAGAAGGCACAAACTTGTGGAATGCAGAGGATGCATATTCGAACTGATAAGAGGATAGTTGAAGATGGAAGGTACCAGTCGTGGGCCCGGAGGTTAGAAGGTAGAAGGGATAATCGGTGAAGTTTGGGAGAAGGAGTGGGATTGGTATAGATAGGGTACTATGAACAAAAGTATGGACATAAGTCAGATAAGGGGAAGAAAAAATCCTCATCCCACTCCACCACACGTATGGGGCCCTTTGTGAGGCGGGGTGGGGAGAAGAGACAAAAGGTTGACACTGGGTCATGGTGAGGGTGGGAGGTAGGCGGAAAGCCCACCCCACTCAGTAACGAACACTAGTTTTATTGGCGAACAATACGTTGGGAAATTGGGTACCCGGGCTACCGTATGTAGCTTGAGTATAATACAAATACAGGTCAAACCCATGTGATTAGATCCCGAAGAATGAACTACCAATTGCGCTCTCTGAGTATTTATTCGGGCCGTGATGTTTTTCGAACTATAGATATATTATAATAATAATACACACTATACATATACTACAATAATAATATATATTGCGTATATATTACAATAACAATATATAGATTTATGGTTCTGTGGGCTAACCAAGAACCACATCTACATCAGTACTCAGCATGCACCCACCATCTACGTGCCTAGCGCTCCCGACAAGACCCCATGCCATCCACCGTAGTCAGCCCGCAAGACAGATAGGCTATCTCGTCACTCCTTGTATCTGGAGAGAGAGAGGTGATAACACACAGCATTATTCCATTCCTAATAGCACAAACATGGTTTTTGAAAATATCAAGCAGATTCTGCAACCTTGTTTCTTTACTTCATCCCAAAGTTCATAGCCTCTAATCGTACATTCTAGCACCAAAGGAGGATCATGGAACCGCAGTTACGGGAGTGAAAACACTAAGTTAGCCCCTCAGGCGCGAAACTAGTTTTGACCACTGGAGCTGTGGAGGATTTTGTTGTTGTGAACTTTAGATACATTCCATTCTCCATTCAGCCTCCTAAACCTGCCAGACCAAGAATCGAAAGGTAGAGTGCCAGCAGCCAACATCGCTTCGAGGAATAAATTAACCAGCAGCTAGTCTCCCTTGTTTGCTAATGGGAAGATCCCCAGCCCAGAGGGAGGGCATAGTAGTTACTAAGCCACTAACGACGGAGGCAAAGATGACTGCTGGCTGGGAGGAAGGACGAACGGGCTATGAACTGCTCTCTAGCTAGGCATATGAACACCGCCATACAACCTCGGAATCCTCTCACATTTAGGTTTGGCACTAGGGACGAGTGATTTACCATGATGACACCTTAGTATCATGGGCTCTATTATGTATAGGGCCTCGGCTGTCCCCTTCACTCGCACGAGAAGAGCTACTCCATGTCACATACTTATTACTCCCCCGGGCAAACCTTGTCCAGCCAACGTAAACTCCTGGATCCATGCACCCCTCAGAAGAACAGTATACATAAACCAACATACGCAAGCTTACCCCCTCTACCAGTCCTGAAGCAGGAGCCCCCAGCATAAAGCTCCGTCCACACCGATGAATCTGCATAGGGTGCGGTTGAATTTTTCCATACAGGCATCTTTCCACGCTGCATGGACCCTACTCCATCGAGTGTGATATTTCCCAAGGACCGGGTGTTACACCCCCGCTCCTTTCGATAGCACCCATCGGATTAACTGTCTTTTCTCCCTAAGAAAAACAGAAGAAACCAAAAGTGCTAGAGTGGTGGTAGGACTGATGCTCTATAGCTGGCAGCCTTGCCGGGGGTGATACATGAGTAATCTTCCCGAGGCCACCGGCACGGACCAAACGAAGAAATCAGAAAGGAAAAGCTCAGCTCAAGAGCATACCTCCCTGTGAATTGGTGCCACTATCGCATGAGATCTCGTCCGCCAAGTAAGAGAGCTCGGTCACCTCTAGTCCCCGCGAGGGGTAGAACTTACCCTTCACCTCCCCCCAGGCCAAGAGAGAGGGGCCCAAACTCATCAAGCATCGGGGGCCGTTTGGCACAACCCAGTTGCTCTAGCTGCAGACTATAACCCTTGAAACGCCAAACAGGCTAAAGACCCTGCATATTGCTTTCAGTTGATGTTCCGGGAGATTGAGTAGTAGAGTACGAAGTCCCCCTCCCCACGGACTCCCGCGATGACATCCCCGCTCGTGAGAGCAGGGCGCACTACGCTGCAATAGACCCCAACCCGTTTCAATGACCAAAACCTAGCATAAGCAAAGGGGTAAAAGGCGGGCACAACCAGACAAGAAAAGCCCTGGAAGTTGTTTGCAGGTCTCCCTTCCTAAAGTCCTATTCTCCACACCACCTACGTAGTGACATTTCGTGTTTCAACGAAAAAAAATGAATTTACAAAAGGACCAGGTGGCTAGGTGACGGCTTAACAAAAGCCAACTTCTCCTGAAGAGTAGGATACATGCCAAAATACAAAAAAATAAATACAAAAAAGACAGCCCTTTGAGCCAGTTTCACACTCTCAAGAATTCTGCCTTGTTTAGTAATATATCCTATTTTCGGGTCATATACCGACACCATAATCCCCCTTTACCCCATACACTCCGATCGGGATCATACTCTATTCTCCAGCCGGCCTCCGAAATACCGGAGTTTCTCGTAACCTCGTAAGCTCTAGGTTTGAATTGTTTGGCCGTTGTCTTGTCACTAAACTATCTCACCTAGAACTTAATGTACTACCGCTGCATTGGAATAAGCATGATTTCGTTGGTTCGATCCCAAAATAAGGCCTGCGCCCATCTCAATATCAGCTTCACATTCTCCGTCCTACCCTCAAGTGCTATGATACCCTGTTACATTTCTCCAACAGCGAAATTTCGATGCCCCCGCCCTGTGGTGCAACTCTTGTCCTGCATCCGGCTTGCCAGCCGATAGTGGCCATGGTATAGTATTATACGAGGAAGCACTGAAATCCCAAACTCTTGCCGACCCTACTGCGTTACAAGCGCCCCAGCAGTTAATTCCCGGCAGTGGTTCGTATCTTCCCAACACCTAGCCTCTGTTTTGGCCTCCGATCGTACACAATCACCATGCTTCAGACGAAGACTAAATTTTTCGTCCATAATGTTTACCTCAATCTTAAGATTACGGAAAAGTGCACCTCTTCGCAATGTCTCCCAAGATTTTCTACTCTACATAAATAGACCAGTAAAGCACCCTTCCAGGAATAAACCGTAAATTTAAGGGAGAAAAACAAATAGCACCCCTCCAGGAATTATAGCTCCTTCAATCCATTCCTCTAATTTCCGCGGCAATAGCCCCGCTGCCTTTTCTCATAGCACCCCCTTTCCCAATAATACGTCGAGACGCTAAATTCTATGCATCGGACCTAGACCACGAGGTTGAGAAAAAAACTTGCACAAAACTCTTTTAACGGTAGGTATCTCACCTGCATTCCCACCCCTCAGATTAGCTTATGACACATTACCTCTACTCTCAATACCGAATCCAAGGAAACTCCCAAGATGATCGAACAAAGATCTACGCCAACAGGCACCACCATCTCAGTCAGCCTTACAACCCCCCCATCCCACAAAAATACGGCCTTGCTAACGTCAATTCCGGTTTCAACCCAATACAAAGCCTGTCTGCGCGCAAAACAACACATGATGCGCGTAAACTAAGTTATGGTGCTGATCAGCAAAGAAACACACCAGGATCCAAGCCCGTTGTAAGAGACCCTGGCGAAGCTCGGAACAAGGATTCACACGCCATCACTCGATTCCCACCCCCACCCTTCCCCTCGCCTACTTACTGCAGCGATGTTGGGTCCATCAACTACAGATTTCTGAACAATCGACATTGCAGTTACTGTCGGTCCATCCAGGCCCGAGGCTCTCGCACATTCTATATAGATGACTCACTCCTCGTGGGTAGTGTAGGCCGTTGGTCCACACTTGCGCAGCAATGAGTGACAAGTGGTTGCCAGGCACCAGCGAAAAAAAAGGAGCCGGGTGCCCCGACAATTGACTGTTTGCCTGGCCTTCACAACCCAAAAGTACCAATATCCACATCCCAGGCTCTAGAATTTCAGATCCACTTGCGCACATTAATCGGCGATGACGCAAATAATCAAGGCTCCGGGGTAGAGAGTTTGGGGAAGATAGGCCCCGCCCGTCATCATTGCGATGATAAAGTAATTTGACATCACTGCACAGGCACCGCCTCGCCGCCTCACTTTATCGCTCACCACAGCGCCACGCGGAGGGTGGCAGTGTTGCAACCACACGGCACCAAAAACAACACCCTTGTCCCTCGGCCACGCAGAACTCCGCCACGAGATCCCGATGAGCCACCACAAGCGATCTCAACACGGACAAGGTTCCAAACACAGTAACCCAGCACCTTGGCAAAGGGAGCGCTATGGCGTTGTCTAGACCGAAACGAATACCGCCATGGCGGCTCCAGAACTGAGCGACAGGGCATCTGATAGGCGAGCTCTATGCGGACGAGACAACCAACAAGGGGGGGGGGAGGAAAAGGTGGCCAAGTCACACCATTGCCGATAGACAAATCGTTCGATCCGTGGCTCTCTCATTGGGGGGGATTTCCTCGGCGGGAGATACCGCTCGCTTTGTGCACTTCTTGCTCTCTGCTCGAAGCGAAAAAGCATGGATGGACAAGGGCATAAATTGGCCAACTGGGTGACGCGATTTACAGGAAAGGTCTTAAAGCAGAAATGAAATTGACCATTTGGCGTTCGCTTCACCCCTCCCCCATTTGCTCCCTATTCCTAATCTGAAAAGCACATGAGGCTCAAGCGAGACATTGTCTCACACATTGTCTTATGATGGAGCGAGAAAGGGCGGCAGGCCACGTCAAGATTTATCCTGACCAGAACAAGCGAGAGGGAGAGAGAGAGAGAGAGAGGAAGGGAGCCACCATACCATATGCTTGTTCCTCCCCGATGCGAACTATGCCCGCACGCAGCATGGCACGAGCATATCGTATTCCGCTTGAATGGAAATGTTCCCACACCCTCTTCCCCCGCGCGGATTTAGTCGAAATCGTGTGCAACGGACAGAAAATACGGATGCGGTAAAGAAGAGCGAGCCCTACGGAATTTCCATGATGCTTCTCTGCAGGAAAGCAAGAGAGAAAAAAGGGAGGAAAGGGTAAAAAAATAAATGCATTTTGGTGGGTAAATTTCACGGATATTGGCATTTTCGCAGGGACGGAACGGGAGTTCTGCTTGGGTGAGGATACCCATATCAGCCTAGTTTTTCCCAATACTTCCCCCTTCTCCGATGCATGTACTGTACGTACCCATCCGTGCCTCGGTTGGTCGGTGGTTGTCACGGTCGTGGAAAGCTAGGCGGTACCGTACCTTTCCAGAAGAAACCCGACGCTACGGACTGGAAATCCGCGGCCGGCTCCGCGTGATGAACCCCACACCATAGGGCGATAACACAATCGGTAGATTCTTTTATTTTTCCCCTATTCATTTAGTCAATCGATTGCGGAAAAACCTCCTACTGACCTGCCGAGTAGAAACGGGCAGGGAAAGCTTACTGCATGATTAGGGGGGGGAGGGGGATTGGGTAGGGGGGAGAGGAGTGGCGGGGGGGGAGGGGGGAGAGAACATCCCTGCTCAGCTGAACATTGCAGGAGCGAGGGATTTAAACTGTTTCCCTACGAGGTGCATTAGCAGGAGCTAAGGTAAGGTAATGTCAGTTTGGGTGGATGGCTTACTCGCAGAAAGCCATGATGTGATACCTATCGTTAAACAGATCACTTCCCTCCCAGACGGCACCGTAGGGCCGTGTTTTGGGTTGAGAGAAGAAAGGGAACCCGAAGCCCCTATCTTTTATCCTTGATTTCTTTTTTCCTCTTCCTTCGTCTTGTAATTCTCTCCTCAATTGGGGTCGTTTGGAAACTACTGATGACGGTGTTGATGCGACTCTCTGATTGGACGGTTATTCGAATGAAGTGTGGTGGAACGCATATATTACTCGCTCCTCTCGTGCGATGGTTACACGGTGGTACTGAAGGAGTACCGTACTTGTGTCACCGCTATTCCTTTCCCCAAAGAGATATTAGGTTGAGTCAGAACTCTACTGCATGTCCCATCAAGACACAGTATCATACATCCATATGTTTTACCGCAACCCATAATATCGTACCAAGGCTTAAACTACAGCGCAGCATACGTACCAAATCAAACGGTGGAGGATGTAAGAGAAATTTCCACCACAGCGGTAGCGTGACTTATCTCCCTTCCCCCTTCATATCGTACAGGAAGCTTACACCAGCGACTAATGCACCGTTTTCTTTTCCTTTTCCTTTTCTGACTGTGTGTCTTGTCCTGTCCTCCTGACGAGGCATATCACGATACCGGTCTTATATCGTGCACCCCCCATCACCACCACCACCAGCACAGTAGAGTATGATATCGCACAGGAGACTAGAGTGCGGCGATGCCCCCGATATTATGAGTGGGATCTGCGGGGAAACGCGAAACAGCATAGCACGATATGCATTACTGTATGGCGCATAAGCCTTTTCCTGGATGGTATATCAGAAAAGAAAAAGGACGTGGGCAGCTGTCTGAGGTAATGGGTTAAGATGGAGGATTCGGGGATGGTACCATACTGAGTGCTGTGTGATCGATAGATAGATAGACAGATAGGAGGCAGCGGAGGGGGGGGGGTGATATGTGGTGGTCAGTTGGTTAGGTTAGGCAGTCAGTTAGCTAGCAACCGGTAGTTCGCCCGTGAAGGCCCGAGTGTGGGCATGAAGTGCATTTGGGTAGTACGGTGCCGTATCCGCATCCCGGTATTCAGTATATCACGGGAATCCAGCGTGTGCACAATATCCTGCTTATACCCCGTGCAGTCCCCGGATCCAGCAATACCGTACCCAGCGCTTGGGCGATGGATGAAACGAACGGATGGGTAAAAAAAATTTCCTCGATCGACTTTCAAGGGAGTTGCTTGGTAAGGCCTACCAGCAGTACCTTACCAAAAGAGCCGTCAACAAATATGATAGGAGGGGATAGAGCCGTTATCTCCAAGTAAGATACGATATTGTACTCGTGGAGGAGTACCGTAGGAGGTGTTTTACTGGGGGGGGGGGGGGGGGCGGGGGGGCGGG
>Ga0307513_10005824_pt1 | contig 16186 bp, 22 predicted proteins | sample 15_EM_MG_FD_202174 | JGI IMG/M metagenome (GOLD analysis project Ga0307513, IMG submission 202174) | Populus trichocarpa ectomycorrhiza microbial communities from riparian zone in the Pacific Northwest, United States - 15_EM | ecosystem: Host-associated > Plants > Roots > Unclassified | place... | reverse complement strand
TGTTTCCGTTGCCCACATGTGCCCTTTTATTATTCCTTCTAGTGGGTGTGTGGTTTTCTCACATGACTGGAGATCATTCAATGAATTCTGCCCATCCTATATGTTTACAGGAGGTATGCATCACATACAACATTCTTGTTTACATAAATTTACTGGGTGCATTCCCCAATACACCTTTAGGAGGTATGAACAGCCACACATACTCTCCCTGCACTGACAGCACCTTCCGTACTTTAGCTGGTATGAACACATTTTAGCACATTTGACTTCTCAGTTGACATCATCCCCACCACTTTGTGTACAGACAGTATGTACCATTATTGATCTTGTTTCTTTGTTCTGAAAGTGCTCTACTCCCTTGAACTGTGCAGGAGGTCTGTGAATGCTTGATTCAATTCCATCACTGAATGCTCATTTGTTCACACACTCCCAAACATATAGCAAGTGGGTCTTCCATTGTACAAACCATTACTCCTTCCTACTCACCTTACCTGCAGTTCGTATGTGCACGCATCAAGTAGTCTCCCATGGCAACTGAATTATACTACCCACTTGTGTTATAGGAGACATGCAAAAGGGATTGGAGATTGAAAGAGGATAATAGTGGATGATTAGGGATGGGAGTTTCGACGATTGTGGTATGTGAAAGCAGGCAGGTTCATGAATTTGCTGAAAGCTGATACTGGCACCTCAGAACTTGAGCAGAAAGTTAGGGCTTAGGATTCTGATATGAGAATATGACGGGTTTAATATCCTTCTGTGATTGACAGCAATCTATAACAAGAATCTACAAGAATCTGTTGCCAAAGTGGAGCTGACCAGAGCTGCCACTCAACCTTACGATATTATTTTGAATTCCTGCCAGAGGCTCTATAACCCGCCTGCCCTCACGACCAAGTAGGAAGTGTTAGAACCGGATGCACTCGGAGGCTGGAAGGGAATCCCGAAAGTATCGCTAACGGGGCCGGGTTGTCGACTCGGAACGGAGGGCTTGAAAGGGAACGAAGGTGATGAGACAGAATGAGGCAGAGTGCTGCTCAAGTCGATATTCTGACTAGAGACTAGCAATCGCGAGTACATGAGTTATATACTACAGGTAAAATGAAATAAAGTCGTAGCGTGACCGGACTACTACCGAAGGCTGTCTGTAAGATGCAAATGAAACGACAACCGAAGGGAACTAATGTAAAACAGAGTCTCAAAGACAAGGTACATTACCAGGAACGAGGAGAATGAGTGGCTCATGGGATCGGGGGAAATCGGATCCGTAAGGTGCATTGGATCGAGAGCGGGCTAGGTGTCATTGGGGTTGGATCGCGTAAGGTATCCCGCGGTCTGAGCGTCTCAAATTACCGGCGGACTGAGTGCGGGTGATCAATTAAGGTCAGGCCCGGCGGTTGGATGGAACGGGATGTAACAGGAAGACAGTTGTAAGGTGCATGTATATCTCCGCTGTTTATCATATTATCATTGTTATTATTGCGGGCGCGTTCTAACCTTGTCTTCAGCTCGACGTACTGAGCGATCCTTTGCTGTAAGCTGGATATTACTGAAATCACGAAAATGTGTCTGAATAGGTCAGGCTTGCGGTGCAGTGTCAATTTACGGTCACGAGTACAGGTGTAAAACACATGTACGGGTTGCCTGCCTGCCTGCCTGAAATAAGCTTGAACAGGCGCGGACGTCACCCATGCTGTCCGTCTATTTGAGAGAGAGTGCCTGCGTAACCGTGGCAGGGTTGACCCAGACCAGTTGACCCGTCTTTCAACTGCAACTGCAAGGGACGTAGATCCACGTACGATCTGGCCTTGCAGAATCAAATAAGTGAGGGTTGCCCACAGGCTCACGCTCACTATTTCTGGGACGTGGGTGGGACGTGGGTGGCTGATATTACTCTCAAGGGTATATTTTGGCATTTGGGATGGGGATCGTGAGCGATCTGCTCTACCAGGACAACCCGAAGTGACGGCGGACGGTGCAGGGACTGGCGACAGCATCGGGAGCGATATCAAGTTGATCGAAAAGGCGACAAAGGACACACTCGAGCGGATCAACAAGTTTGTAGATGTGAAGCGGGAGCGGGTGGTGGCGCGGGGAAGACGATCAACTGGTTCCTGGTCGAGTGTGCGGCAGGCGTTTGAGGAACTGGGGCGGAATGCTGAGGCGCAGTACGAGCGGGGTGGCGGTGGTTGCGTCGGTGGTGACGACCGAGGTGACGGTGCACCTGGTGCGGACGGCGGGCGCGATCGGGGCGTCGTTGCGGGTACGCTCCGCTCGCGGGCTCGCTTGTGTTTGTCATCTGTGGAGCGGGCGGAGCTGGAACGGCAGAGCAGACGATGCGCGATGGTCGTGTTGCTATCGCCAACTCTGCACAGCAACTCTACGCAACGACACATCTTTCATGACTCGCGTTTACGATACCTGAGGGACAGGGGAGGTTGAGAAGAGTGTTTACGGTACGTAGCTTATATACGTACCAGACAGAAATAACCCTCCCCAGTGAGCGCAACCCTGAAAGTCCTCGAAGGAATGAAACTGAGAATCAAGTTTAATGGACACGAATATAAAAGGCATGATCCCATTTTGACGTTATTTCCTAATTTTTGATGATTTGATGATAGAAACTGGTGAACATAGCGTTGAATTTTCAGGGTCGACGTAGCGCGCGGGTGTTAGGTTAGGAATTCGGTTAGGAATCTGACACTGGGACGTGTCACGTATCGAGGTCTGCAAAGCCGGCGCACGTCGAATAGACAGGTTCTGATCAGGCGCGGGACAAGCGGGTTCGAGGGGGAGACTAAGATTGGCTGTGGTGTTTGACGTGTCGGACGATTCCTCTCAATCTATCATCTGTGCCCCCCGTTTCAAAAACCGCCTGCTTCGAATATATTTGTGTCGCGCGACTTGAACCCGGTCACGACTTGCTTTCGATACGTTTGGCTGGTTGGCGACGCTCAACGACTAATCTGCTTCACGACATACTTGATGAGCTCCTCAGTGTCACCCGCGCGTCCTTCACGGCACGCACCTCCCCGCTCCAAGCGTACCTCCACTCGCCGCTCGACGCGCTCGCCTTCGCCGCTCCAGCCCAGCAACGCACTGGTCATGCCCCCATCAATACCCAAAATATTAGAACCCAATGGGAAGCCCGTTCCACGCCGCAGAACACCGGCCAGCAAGCGGACAATGGTGACGAATAGCTCCGTGACTGTGGCGAATGACTACGACGCTTCGACAACGGTTCAGCTGCAAGACATCCAGGAGCAACGGGTTCCTACTGTCATTGACGAGGAGAGTGCCTCGGCGCCGAACGGACATACAGACGCAACAAGGGCTGTTCCAATACCGACAACATCGGTTGTACCGAAAGTGTCGGATAAGGGAGAGGAATCTGTGAAGAAGATTGACTGGGAAATCCCCAGAAAGACGCTCCATTCGTCCATTGGTTGGTGCTAGCCAACCGACGCGTTCACTAGCTCGTGCTGACCACGCTCTCCGGTCGCAGGGTTTGGAACTATCGCCCTCTACCTTGGTCACTATACCATACTACCTGTCATATATGGACTCCTATTTGCCCTGGCATTGATCAGCACTGGCGATTACCTGCGGTTCAGGAACAAGCCTTTTGCAGAGCGGTACGAAAAAGCCCTTGGTGCGTTCATGCGAGAGTCGGAAAAGGTGGGTCCAACGCTCTCTCACAATGATTTTCCCGCGAGACAGAGCGACTAACCCGTATCTTGACTCTCAGACAAAAGTAAATGGCACCATATGGTACATCATCGGCGTTACGTTCTGCCTAGCTTTGTACCCAATGTGAGTCGCGAACACGTGCGAGTGAGCACGCTTCTGTCACGGAAAGACTCATTTGGCCTCACTTCAGGGATGTGGCCGTGGTCTCCATCGTCGTGTACGTTTTCGATCATATACCCAAATTCTTTTTGATGCTGACGGTATATTTTGCGAGTAGACTATCTTGGGCTGATACTGCAGCCTCGACTATTGGGAGGTTATGGGGCCGGTACACTCCGCCCTTGCCTCGCCGAATTCCATTCACTGGCATTTCATATGCTCCAAGGAAGTCAACCGGTGTGTTCCGATCCTCCCCCTCCTTTCCCTCCCAATCGCACCCCTTGTTGACCGTCATCTATAGCGGGATTCGTCGCTGCACTCGTCACCGGAGGACTCGTCGCATCCGCCTTCTGGGGCAGTCAAACGCCGTCGACAGTTCCACAATCATTTGCAGTTCCACCAATTGACGCAACCAAATCCTGGAATTGGGACCAACGCGTTGGGGGCGGATGGGTCGGATTAGGCGTGCTCGGTGTTTGGGCTGGGATTGTTACTGCAGTTTCTGAGGCTATCGGTATGTCTCAGCCAAGCATGAGAGTGGGTGCCAGTTACTGAGAATGGGCACAGATCTCGGGAACCTAGACGACAACCTGACCTTGCCGGTTATGGCTGGCGCGGGAATTTGGGCCTACCTTGCCTTCTTGAGGCTTATCGACGCTGGTCTCAGGTCCATCCCCCAATTATGATTTCCTGCTCTACTGCTCATCTTGCTCAATTTTTTCCGACGCTATTTCACAACCACTTCCCAGCAACGACCCGATGAACCTACGACCGCAATCAATGCTTACTGTATTCGAAGTATAGTGCCCCCCCTTACCTATTAATACCTACACCTACGCCACCATAGGTCCTCCACGATGTCGAAACACCGTTCGACCCCACTTTGTGCGGCACGGATGGATGGGCGCCCTGACCTGCGTAGCAATTTACTGCAACACAAAAAACCTATCTATGGCCTCGTACATGCCTTTATCCCCTTTTCTTGCTTTCTGGGACGTAAATATTGGAACTGATTTAGAATGTGGAGCCTCGAGGGCTACACTTGCCACACCTTCGTCGAGAAGACGCAAACCATTGATTTGTACTGTCTTGCACACTGTTGTGGCCACCCACCAGCATCTTTCTGGATTTGATCTCTTGGATACTTGGACACCCTGGAACCGTGCATGTATCATTTGTGGAGGACAATCAATTGATTGAATACCACTTTCTATTCAAACTCGCTGTGATGGACAACGCCACAAGTGCAAGACGGATATTTAGGCTCTAAGGGCTAGTGTTACAGTAGGAGAATAGACAATGCCATTTTGAGCGGATCAAGTAGCTGCCGATAGCAATAATGTAGTAGTAAGGAGTGAGAGCCGAAGGAGCGAGGGCTTGTAACACTTTGCATATGTGAACAACCAAGAAACTGGACTGCATAGCACCACGGGTGGCCACAGGTGGCGAGGTGACCTTTCCGTCCGAACCGAAACAGAGGCTGACTAATGGCGGAAGACAAGAAACAGATCGCGACCGAATCGTGGGATTGGCGTTGACATTTAGGTAGAGTGGAGCGGAGGAGCTATGGAGTGGGGAGAGAAGCTAAAAGGTGGAGTGGAGAGGCAGTCTCGGTCGTCCTCTGTCCGCTTGCTTCCATTCCTTCTGCGGTGGCGGATCGTGCAAAGAAGTCATCCTCGCGATCGACGCCTTGTGTCTCTTCTCCGCGTACTCGACGGTGGCGTACCAAGCCCCGCCGCCAATCGTGAGTAGGATGCCGATCATGTTTGTTGGGGTGATGACTAGATTGAAGATGATCACCGCTAGGAGCATGGTGAGGACTTGTTTGACGTTGGCTGCAAGATTTAATTAGAAGCCATGAAAGAACGGAGGCGGGTGAGAGGAACGGTTACCGGCAACGGTCATGGTCAACGGCCCTGCTTTCTTGTTAGCGGTGAAGCTCACATAGTTGAGCCCAAACGCGATGCACCCGTTGATGACCAAGGCAACTGCTTTCCCGCGATCCATCTCCGTCGCGCCGAACTTCCGCACTCGACCAAGCTCCCCGCTCGCCCATCCATACAACACGCACTGGATGAACGCCAGGGGGCTCATTCGCATGAGCAAATCCAACGGGTGCAATTTCAACCGCCCTCCAGAACCGGACTGGAGCATGTTCGTGACGACGGTTTTGAGCGCGGCGAGGAAGGTGCCGAAGAGCGTGAGAAGGAGCCCCCAGAAGGTAAAGTAGTAGTCCCCGTAGGTCGTGAAGCCGACTCCGGCGATGACGGGAACGAGAGTGAGGAGTTTTTTAATGGTTATGTTGGAACCAATCATAAGCTGCGCAAGGATCATTGTAAATAGTGGCGAGGACGCTCGAACAACTTGGTGAAACTGGAGTTTCATGTGAGTTACTATGAATGGGACGAAGTGGAGGAACCTACCGGGATTGTTACCAGTTGCAGAGAGAGATTAGAGACGGCGATATTCACCGCGTACAAGACGCTGAACATGGCGAGGGTCAGAGTCTCCCGCAAGCTCAATCGAGCTGGTGTCTACCAACAAGTCAGTGACGAAGGCACAACTCCGCACAGGGGACGTACGAAGACACCCCGTTCATGTAGAATATAACACCCAATGGATCCAAAGAGTGCGTGTATAGCAGTGAGCGTGTAAGGGAACGGAAATTTGACGAGCACCATCTTGTTGAATAAAGTGAGAGCAAGATTGAAACAAAAGTACAGCAAGAGCCAGAATGGCTGGCCCTGCAGAAACTTATCCAGTCTGTCGTTTCGCATAAAGGAGCGGTAGTATTTGGTAACAGAGAAAAATCTGTGGTGGATCCCGGGGACGATTTCTTCCGAAAGATGTGGGCGGATTAGGGGTGCCGAAACGAGGGTATCAAATGAACCTGCGGAAGGAGGCATCCACGACGCGGTCCACTTGCCTCGTCGCGGGCCGTCGAGGCCTTCAGGTGTTTTGGGAAGGGAGAAGGGGAGCAGCGGTTGCCGACTCTCTTCTGAATATCGGGGCGGTTCGTCGGTCAGGTCGAGTGCCGCGTTTGGTTGACCGGATTCGTGCACCAATTGTCTCATTGCGGGCGGGCCCCCCAGAAATGGGTCACCCGAGAACCGAGTATTGGGTACTGGCGGTGGACCTTGCATATTGCGCTTAGTGTTGGCGAATAGAGTCCTGAAATACTCAGTTAGTCACTGCAGGAAGCTCTATGTAAATGTTAGGAACGCAATGGAGGCAAGGATTCGACAACCCAACGGAGCAAGTCAAGGGTCTAGGCACATGCGACGGAGACGGCGGAAGGAATTGGAGACAAAGGTGAGTCTTTCTGGGCATTACCCTTTGGTGCCTTTGTGCGGGGCAAACACCATCGGTGATTTAGCGCCGAAATTGTCAGAGTCAATTCACAGCGGATAAATCCTGCCAGCTTCGAAGCATCCTGAGGACTCCTATCAAGACATTGAGAGCATCCACAGTAATGGACCAGATCCTCCCAAATGTGGGCGCGCTTGGCCAAGGCCAATAGCATGAGGCGAATGGAGGAACAGGAGAAGGTCAGACGGGCTCACAGCCCGTTACCAGGAGAGCGAATTCAAATGCTCTTGAGGGCGTTACGGAGGTTTTGTGGTGGAGAACTGAAGTCCAGCAAGGCGTAGATGTGCACCGTATACAGATGCGGTAGGGTACTAATGGATGGGCTCGTATACCATCTACTATGCCCAGATGGCTTTGAAACGTGGTATAAGAGGGATTAGAGACCATTCCAAGTTCAATACTGACCCTTTTCGCTCTAGTTCGGACCTCCGTCGCGAAGAGCAGCAAGTGGAAGGGTCGAGTAGTAACCGATACTACCTCTCTCGAGGCGCCCGGGTAGGAGAGTGTTGTGATCTGTTGTTGGTGACGAATGCCCAGGTCGGGGGAGGTTCAAGTTTGAAATAAACGCCGTCTGCGCCTGCGCCGGTGGATAAAACTAGGTGCCCCCCGCGCCTGGTTACGAATTAGAGTCGGAAGTTGGACCAGATCGGGCAGTAATCAGTACTCATCAGGTTCCGCGCGGGAAGGGATGTGTCGTGTGTCGTGGATGCTCGGCGCGGAGGTTGGAGTAAACTTCCTCGGCTTCTCAGGGGTTCTTTTCGGCAAATGGGCATTCGAAATCTATATAATTTAATGTTAATTCTTTGACTTGCTACCCTCGCCCGCCATCTTCTCTTCGGTCCTTTCTTCAACCCTCGCTGGTCCTCATTCTCAATTTTTATTAATCAACACATCCTATTTGAGTTTAAGTCCCAGCCGACGTAACGAGTGCAACTCATCCCAGCCTAAACCGCCAGTCGACACGAAATGTCCCCGACCTGTCAGGCGGAGTGCAGTGAATATCAGTACAGTAGCCATCAAATGAACAGACAAATACGTTATTGCCCTTGATCTAAATGCTGAATATAGAAAGAGCCTTGAAAACTAGTGAAGGCAAATGGCTGACAGATGTCAGGTGGTTCCGCCAGGGTGCAGGTCGAAATTGGCAATAACTATATAAGGCGGACAAAGGAGGCCGTGGCCGGCGGGAGAGGAGAGAAGGGAAAGAAAACCTCCCTGCCCGTCGCATGACAAGAAAGAGCGCACACCGGATATGAGATGGTATATGAGAGAAAGCCCAGGCGTGAAACAGCCGCGTCCACTGGTAATGTATTGACGAGGCGTGAGACCTGATGTGTTTATACAGTGAAGCGATAATCTTAATGAGCCTATCGGCATTCCGGGCACTCTTCAGGTCGTATTCTGCTGATTACTTGAATGAGACGCGATGTCGGGGGTTACGGTACGACGGACATGCAGCCGGACAACAGAGGCGTTGACCTACCTTCACTTCAAAATGAAGAGCCAGCTGCTGAACGATTCTCGTGATCCAAAGGTAGATTTTCTACTACGGGCTGGTCCAGAGCCCGCATTCAAGTGAGCTCGTGTGGTTTACAAGCCGCACAGGGCAAGTCATTCCACTGCTACGGAAGAAGAGTAAGAGGTGAAGGACGTCCTCGTAAGCTGTTCGTCTGCAGCCATCGAGCCACGGCGTCTGTGGCGAGTTGGAGTGGCAGAATGTAGCTTGCGCCAAACCATTTCTGATGGCTCTCTTCGGCTCGAATAGGGAGAGCGACCTTACCGACTGGCCTAGCAGTAACCCATCATATAACGAGCACCATGACGACTGGTTCCTTGGTCCATTACAGTCATCGACCTCTGCGTCGTCCAGCGGTCCTGAGGACCTGCGCACGGCCCTCACAATGGACCATATCTCCGAATGGCCCGTATTGGAAAGTATTGGGCCTCTTGTACGTGGTCAAGATGAGAGTAGGACCTCTCTTCAGCCGGTGTGGGCTCACACCCAACCGACTCCAAGGAGATTCATGTCAGATGCGGTCTGGGACACTGTCCGACATAGGAGGGCAATCCAGAGATACACTTCATCGTCATCTTCCAATGCTCAGGCCGGTACTTCGTCTGGTCCTTGGCGACCTTGGGACGATCGGCCCGCAAACACTCAGAACCTCCCCAGTCCTAGCGGGCCTTCTAACTCGAACGACAATACTGCGACCCCTTCACTCTACATCCCGCCAGACCATATTATAGCCCCTTCCAATTCGTCTGAGCCGCAAACAAATTCTCGCATCGTTGAATTACTCAACAGCATGAACGAACCACCTTCTGCTTTGCCTTCAAAAGGTAATGATAAGGAAGATGCAGAACCAGAACCAGATGACCCCACGGCTCTCTCGACCTTCACCTGCCCAGTCTGCTTCTGCCCGCCAGAGAACGCCACACTCACACCTTGCGGACATGTTATGTGTATGTTCTCTCTTTCCAGCGTAATTACTGTATGTACTGAGCGAAGCGGATACGTAGGCGGGAAATGTCTGTTCAGTGCTGTCAAAGCAGCGAGGCAGCGACATGCGGGACTATATGGCCGCGAGGGCTTGGCCCCTGACGGAACGAGCAATGAAGCCATATGTCCGGTGTGCAGAGTCCCCATACCAGGGTGGGACGGAAGAGGGGGAGGGGTGATTGGGCTATCAGTCATGGTCGAAGAAGGTTGATTGGAGAGTCATTGTGGTATCCGTCGCGACTTACCAGAACATTCTGACCTCTGTAAACCGTACTCCTTTCCTTACACGTTCTGGTTTACTTGAAAACATGTATCTTCTTTTGCATCCATCGGTTCGCGTTGAAGACAGTTCTTTCTTACTGACAAAGACACAGTATTCTACAATGGTCACTCAACTCCACACCGTCTCTTTTGCGCGCTGGAAGAGTGGCGAACACAGCGTTGAAACTCCGCTGTAAAACGTTGGACCCGGCCTCCTCCTACGATTTCATTTGACCACACTCTCGGCCACAATGAGCGATACAGAAGTAACACCAAAAGCACCTAGACGCTCAACACGCGCTCGAAAGTCCACAGCCCGTCCACCAAATGGTTCGCATTGGCCACCCGTTCCGCACTCGATCGCATTCCATTGACGTGTGCATCCAGCTGACTCGGGAAAGCGCAAGCTTGGTGATGGAAATGACACCGGGAGCGAGTCCGAGCACAGGAACGACGACGAACGCGACGAGCCAGAGTACGTCGCGCGCAAGACAGCCACCCGGGGAAAAGGCCGTAAGCCACGGGGAGGCGCAGGAGTGACGACGCGCAAGCGAAAAGCCCGAGCGAATGGCGACGGTGGCAACGATCCAGAACAAGACGGCGCCAAAATCGCAAAGGACGCGAGAATTAGCGATGATAATGCGCTCTTTAGTATGCTCCGACACCCGGGTGTTGTCGTACTGCTGATTGTCTCCTTTAGACGCGATTCTGAGCCCCGGAACAGCACTCCAGTCCACCGCAGAAGACTTTCTTGACGTGGTGGATGCCGCACCCGCAGATGCGCTAAAGGAGCTCATCAACTTCATCCTTCGCTGCTGCGGCTGCAACTCGTCTGTCGACAGTGACCAAGTCATGGATAGTGATGGCATCGTTGACTGCATCGACGAATTCACAGAGGCTTTCAAGACGGTAAATACCAATCTCTCGCAACACCTTTCTTTCTCTCCGCAAACCTGGTAGCGGGTATCACCGATTTGTGGTGTCTCCGCAAGCTTGCGGCTCTAACCGGGCGACCAGTAAATTGACCTCCAAGGGTTATTCGGGTCTCCCCTTTTTTTGGCATCAGAGTCCAAAAAGTTGCGCACCTTAGGCGTTTTGGGACCTTTGGCACGCTGTTATGAGCGAGCGACAACCTTATAACCAAGCATTTAGACACGCCGTTGCCATTATTAAAATCCTATTGCTTCCCAAAGAAGTCGGGAGTGCATTCGATCTGTTTGTGAAGTCACTGCGAGGACAATGTATTTTTGGCTTCAAGGCAGGGCCAGCAGTTTTTGACCAAGTCTAGTATGGTGTCTGTCCTATTACATGGAACTCAACCTTCTTTATAGGAAACTGTTCCTTCCTATCCCCTGATCGCCCGCCAGGTCGCTTTCCGCAAATTCCGCAAGTCGCTAGCTGAATTTCTCAACCGCGTCGTCTCTGCAGCCGCCGAACTAAACTCACTATATACATCCGACCTCATGCCCATCCTTCAAGCATGGGTCGTCACTATGTCCACCTCTCCTCTCCGAAGTTTCCGACATACAGCAACTGTGATTGCTCTTAACGTCGAAACTGCCCTCTGTGAAGTTGCTGCTTCCGTTGAGAAGGAGAAGGAGACGGTAACACGGCAGTTGGAAGGAGAGCGCAGGAAAAAGCGCAACACCGAGCGTGTCAAGGAGCTGGAGATTAAGTCCATCGAAGTGAACGAGCGGAGAACGAAGTTGAAGGAATACCTGAAGGAGTTCTTCGACGGGTGAGTACCGCACTGCGGCCACAACACCCTGCCCTCAACTGACTGTGTCTCGTTCAAGTGTCTTCGTTCACCGATATCGAGACAGTGACCCCATCATCCGCGCCGACTGCGTCGCCGCTCTCGGGGTTTGGTCCGTTTGCTACTCCGCATACTTCCTCGAAGGCAGCAACCTCCGCTATCTGGGTTGGGTGCTCTCGGATAAGGCCACCGCAGTTCGACATGAAGCAGTCAAGTCGATCCACGGCCTTTACTCGAAGAAGGATTATATCGTTTCTCTCCACCCCTTTACTGAGCGGTTCAAGCCCCGGCTCATTGAAATGGCAACCCGAGATATCGATCTCCCGACGCGTGTGGCCGTCATACAGCTCTTGCGTACCATTGACGATCAAGGCCTGCTCGAAGATGAGCAGAGGGAGCAACTTTGTCTGCTTGTCTTCGGTACTGAGGCTAGGATACGTAAGGCTGTTGGGGGATTCGTCGATTCAGTTTGGACCGAGACTGTGGAGGGCAAACTCATGGGCAGGCGGGATTTGAAGAAAGAAACACCCCGCGCGCAGGCGAAGGCACTAGCAGAGCTACTTATCAAGTGGTCGAAAATGGTCGATGAGGAGTCAAAACAAACAACCGACGGGACCCAGACCCAGGACGAGCCTGCCAAGGAGCACACAAAGCTCGTGCTCGACGATCCTACGCCCGCCATCGCCCGACGGGACCGTATAACCCTCGCCGTGGAGAGTCTTTGGGATGATATTGACATCATCCGCGATTGGCAGTCGTTGCTACAACTTTTGCTGTTGGATCATTCAACCGAGCGAGACGCAGCCGTCAGTCACTCGAAGAAGCGCAAGGCGGGCAAAGCGAAGGCGATCGACGGCACGACTGAGGAGACTTGGAGACTCGAGGAGCATGAAGAAGCGGTGCTGTTGCAAGTACTTCTTGGTGCGCTGAAGCGAGCCATTGAGGACTCTAAAGTGAAGAAAAAGGTGACTCACCTTTATCTCTATACGGGTTCTTAAGCTGAATGTATAACAGCAAGACGAAGACGAAATTAATGCAGACGAAATCAGTCTTGATCTTATCAAATCCCTTCCCCAGCTTTTCGCCAAACACCAGACGGATGAGTACCGAATCGCGGATGTGCTCCTCATTCCACGACTGATGGATCTGGGGATGTACCTTGAAATGCGGATGATCGGCGCGTACGAGTCTCTCTGGGACGATGTCATCAAGCAATTTATGCACTATTCGTCCCCCCTCGTTGTGCGCCGTGCCGTGCCGACAATTAAGCATATGCTGGACACCCCCGCCCTTGCCAATGCGAATGCAAAGAAGATATTGGAGCTCGAGGAGGAGCTGGGCACTGCACTGAGAGATGCGGTTGGTGCACGGGAAATCGAAACCGCCACCTTACAGGAAGAAGAGGCCAAGAGAATTGAAGGCGTCGCACTCAGAGTTGCATGTCTTTCCAGTACTCGGGATATGATGGCCTGGATGGAGGACGATGAGGGTGGGAAGCAGAGCCGCGCGCTTGACATCTTCTTGGCACTCCTTGAGAGAGCGAAACTAGGCCATGAAGCTGAGGATAAGGTACGTATCTCTTGGTGTGGTCGATTAGGTGAGGAAGCTGATTCGCGTCTAGCTGAACGAACATGCGATCAATGTCGTCTCATATTACCTGCTATGGAAGTCACATGCGGTCTTTGCCATTGCAGATGTAGACTCTTCCGAGGGACATGCTCTAGGTCAGACATTGAAGCAGCAGCGCGACCCGGTAGCCGAAACGCTGACCGACTTTGTCATCGGCGAAGAGTCAGTGGTAACTGATCCCGTCAAACGAGTGGTATGTGTACACATCTCCAATTTTCCGGACAAGCCGTTGACCTGGCGCTTAGGCGTTCAACGCCGTAATGAGTATCTACCTTGTGTACTGTGCTCGTCATTCCACGGACAAGGATGGCCGTCCAATGCCTCAAGCCGACCTCCAGATCAACCTACCAGAACAGGTTCAATATCGATTTGCTGGTTATATACAGACCGTCATCGAGCAATATGCCCAAGAGCTCGAGGCTTCTTTGGATGAGGAAGACGAAGGTAGCGGCTCAGATGTGGGTTCGAACGATGAAGGGGGCGAGAGAGCCAAGAAGAAAAGGAGACGACAGCCGAAGAAGGTGATACAAGAGGATGGGGACGAGGAAGATCCCCTGGGTTCGTACCTTCACCATGATTGCCTAGCTAACTCCCTGACTATACTCCGTAGATCCAGTTCACGTCGATCCTGCCCGGGCGATCAAGGACTACGAATTCCAAGCCACAATCGCCCCTTTCATTCGTTCAATCCAAACCACGACCATTTCCTTCAATCATTCTACGGTCATATTTGCGCACTATGGCCGTTTCCAGCCCATGTATGACCAAATGACACGTTTGCTGGCAGAGATGCTTCGGGAAAAATGGCATCAAGGAGATACGGAGTCCACCGTCCGAATCGTAAAGAGGGCAATGGAAGAGGTACGTGCCGATGTGTCCATGCCAAACCTTTTTTCAAATAATGTTCCCACAGTCGTTCGAGTTGTACCTTAACGACTCGGTGGACACAGAGGAACACGCCATCGCTCTCGCAAAGCTGCTGGCTTCACACTTCTCCATACGGGGCGCACATCTCGTGGTCCAGGCACGGCTATCGAGTCAACACGTCTCACACATCTTAACTGGTCTCAGCAACTGGCTAATTCAGAAACTCAGAGATACCGAAGGGAAAAGAGATAAGGAAATGACCAAGAAGGTTTCCACGCTCTTTAAAGCCCTAGTTCAGCTCGTCCTTGGACTCGAACCGACCGACGCGCTCAAGTTGTGCGTGGTTCTCATTACCTTGTCTCGGTGCTTGAGCTAAAATTTGTTTGCACACCAGAAAAGCATTGCTCGAGCAGTCTTTGTCTGAGGCGGAGGTCTCTCCTTCAAGCGGCAAGCAATGGGAAGGTCTCCGAACATTTGAGAAGCGGCTCGCGGCTGCTATCTCAAAAGACAAAAGTCAGTCTGGATTTGATTGTATGGAACCTATGTACTGACAGTACGTCCCAGCCAAGAAGTCGCGCCGCAAGAGAGGTGCTGATGCTGCAACTGACGAAGAAGGGGACGCAAACAACCTCGTCAACGGCGGCATTTCCGGTACCGAATCTGAAGGGGCACCTCACAGGGGACCTCGGCCTCGAATACGACCCATACGCGCTCGAGCCGCAAAGGACAAGGCCCCAACTGTGACATCTGCAAGTGAAAATGACGAAGAAGAAGAGGGTGAAGACGCCTTCGGTCCTAAACGAGCGCGCCGGATGCCACAAGTATCTGCTCGCATGTCGCAGGCCCGGCAATCAGAATCAGTAGCTGAGGAAGCACGAGAGGACAAAGAGTCAGCCGCAGGCGCTATGGATATAGATCCCGCCGAGGAGTTGGAACCTGATGATTCTGTGCCTGTGGTGCTCAATGGGTCACCCGTCGCAAATCCAAGTCGCGGAAAGAAAAGGCCTCGAGCGGAGGAAGACGAGCCAGAAATCGCTGCTGTCGAAGATGATGCGTCAAATGATGTTTCCAAGTTCCCGAGACGCAAGCACAAAAAGGTCAAACTTTAGTTTGACAATTCCTGTTGCACACTACCACCCCCCCCGCTTAGCCTCTGTCTGGATGATTTGTCACTTGTATTCTCACTCAAACTATCCTTATGGATCTGTGGCACGACCCGATATTCCATTTCTGTATTCAATGTGCTGATGAATCGCACCAAGGAATTTCATTTGCTGGACAAAGAGCAACATACTGAGGAAGCAAGCAAGGCGTTCAAAATGGCTCTGCCAATGCGTTGGCTGTTAGTCAGAGTCGATCTAATGCTATCATTAGGGCATGTGTGTCAGGAAACAAGTGATTCACGAACCGTCTTCTTCCTGCTAGTGGTAGCCCTTGACCCTCGACTGGAAGGTACGAAGCTTAGCGAACTCTGGGCGCCTTTCTTCGTGGCGGGTTTCGCTGGCGCTTTCCTTGGTGCAGAACTCCTGTGGTCAACACGGTGAAAAAAAGAATATCTAAAGGGACATGGGGCACCTAGATGCGGCAGCTCTAGATCTCTTCGGTTTCGGCCTCTCTTCTTCTTCCTCATCATCGTCGAACTGAATAATTTCGTCTTCGTCTTCGTCTTCATCTTCATCAGTTAAGACCTTCTTTCCTCGAGTCTTGGGAGCAGCTTTCACTCTCGAGGTTTGAGGCCCTGCCTTCGCTCTGGTGGCCCTTGGAGCCGCAGTCGATTTTTTGGTTCGGGGCGGTGGCACATCGTCATCATCAAGCAGCATGGAGTCAACTTCTGACTCGTCAGTCTCTTTATTCTTGCTTTTGCCCTAGCATTTTCGTCAAGGCTGATTGACTTGGAGAATGTATAAGCGGACCGTCTTTGCACGCTTCGTGAACTTGGATATATGAGCCTCGTA
>Ga0307513_10005823_pt1 | contig 16187 bp, 13 predicted proteins | sample 15_EM_MG_FD_202174 | JGI IMG/M metagenome (GOLD analysis project Ga0307513, IMG submission 202174) | Populus trichocarpa ectomycorrhiza microbial communities from riparian zone in the Pacific Northwest, United States - 15_EM | ecosystem: Host-associated > Plants > Roots > Unclassified | place... | reverse complement strand
CGAGCGGGCAGGGACAAGCCCTGCCCCTACAATTATTCCTGTTGGGTTTAAGCATGAATAATCGTGAGCGCTTTCGCGTCGCGAACTTATAACTTCGACGCGGCGGGCGGGTTTTCGTCCAGTGTTTAGGCTGCGTTGCGGCGTATGGGAGGCGTCGCGGGGCATGGGAGCGCGGAAAAGCGGGGATTATTTTGTGAATTAATTTAGGCGATCGCTTGCCGTTCGGCGGAAAATTTAGTATCACTACCGCACCACAAGAATTTTGGAACAAGGGGGCATGACGGGGAAAGTTGTAGCTTGAACGCTCTCGACTGCTGTACCTCGTCATGTTGTGCGCCCGCCCGTTCGGTAGGTGGTGGCCTTTCTTTGTCTGACTTGCGCGCCCGCGCGTGCGACCTTCGGTTCATCAGAGCTTTATTACAAACAGGTCGTCCGGCGGTGAAGGTCACAACAGCAGAGTAGCAGGAACCAAGCATGCCGCAAATTTTTCACCGCAGCACCAACACGCTCGCCAAGCTGAGTATCTTCGGTTCGATCTTCGTCCTGTTGTTCGTGACGTGGGCGGTGGCCGAGATCAACCGCTCGTCGTGGAACACGGGCGCGTTCGACGAGCGCGAGCAGCCCGTACAGTTTTCGCACAAGCACCACACGGGCGACGACGGCATTGATTGTCGTTACTGTCACACGTCCGTCGAAGTCTCTTCCAACGCGGGTCTGCCGCCGACGAAGACCTGCATGAACTGCCACTCGCAACTGTGGAGCGACAGCCCGTATCTCGAACCCGTGCGCGCCAGTTGGAAAGAGAACAAGCCGATTGAGTGGACGCGCGTTCACGACCTGCCCGATTACGTCTATTTCAATCACAGCATCCACGTCGCAAAAGGCGTCGGCTGTTCGTCGTGTCACGGGCGCGTGGACGAGATGCCGCTCGTCTATCAGGCGGCGTCGTTGCAGATGGAGTGGTGTCTGGCCTGCCACCGCGAGCCGGAGCGTTACCTCCGTCCGAAATCCGAAGTCTTCAACATGGACTGGCAGCAGGAAAATGCGCTGGCGGAGAACAAGACGGCGGAGCAGTTGGCGCGCGGTCGCCAGTTGAAAGTTGACTACAAGGTGCGCCCGCGCGCCATCCTCGAAAGTTGTTCGACTTGCCACCGCTGAAACGTCCGGCGAGAGGTTGAGAAGTAGATGCACATCAAAGAGACTTTCCCCGAACTGTACAACATTCGCCGCCCCGTCAAGCGCGAAGAGATACGCGCGCGCCTCGAAGAGAAGACGGGCAAGGAATACTGGCGCAGCCTCGAAGAATTGGCCGATTCGGGACAGTTTGAAGATTTCCTGCACTCGGAGTTTCCGCGACAGGCGGGCGAGTGGGACGACGAAGTAGGCCGTCGCACGTTTTTGAAGTTGATGGGCGCGTCGCTCGCGCTCGCCGGTCTTACGTCCTGCTCCTACCAGCCGCCCGAAACCGTCGTCCCCTTCGTGCGCCAGCCCGCCGAACTCGTCCCCGGCAAGCCGCTCTTTTTCGCCACCGCGATGCCGTTTCCCGGCGGCGCGGCAGGTCTGCTCGTGCGCAGCAACGAGGGACGCCCGACGCACGCCGAAGGCAACCCGGACCACCCGACCAGCGGCACGCCCGAACGCCCCGCAGGCCAGCGCGTCGCCGCGACCGACTCGTTCTCCATCGCCTCGATCCTCTCGCTCTATGACCCCGACCGTTCCGAGACGATCAAGAATCGCGGCGAGATTCGCCCTTACACGGCCTTCCTCGGCGAGATTCGCACACGGCTCGACGAGATGCGCGGGCGTCAGGGCGCGGGTCTACGGTTTCTGACCGAGACAGTCACTTCGCCGACGACCGCCGCGCAGTTGAAAGCGATCCTCGCGGCCTTTCCCGGCGCGAAGTGGCATCAGTACGAACCGGCGGGCACGAACAGCGCGAGCCTCGGCGCGCAACTCGCCTTCGGCCAACCCGTCAACACTGTCTATCGCTTCGACCGCGCGGACCGCGTGCTTTCGCTCGACTCCGATTTCCTCTCGTGCGGCGCGGCCAATCTGCGTCACGCGCGCGACTTCGCGGCCAAGCGTCGCGTCGGCGAGGGCAAGACCGACATGAACCGTCTCTACGTGGTGGAGACGACGCCGACGAACACGGGCGCATTCGCCGACCACCGTTTCTCCATCAAGCCGAGCCAGATGGAACTGTTCGCGCGCGCGCTCGCCGCCGCCCTCGGCGCGCCCGGCGTCTCGACCGACGGCGCGCAGTACCAGAACGTCGCACATGCGCAACACCTGCTCGCCATCGCGAAAGATTTACAGTCGGCGCGCGGTCGTTCCCTCGTCGTCGCGGGCGAGCACCAGACGCCCGCCGTCCACGCGCTCGCGCACGCGATGAATCAGGCGCTCGGCAACGTCGGGCAGACGGTCGTGTACACCGACCCGATTGAGGCGCAGCCGGTGGATCAAGTCTCGTCCTTGCGCGAACTCGTCGGCGACATCGAGGCGGGGCGCGTCGAGATGCTGGTCATCGTCGGCGGCAATCCGGTCTACAACGCGCCGGTCGATCTCGCGTTCACGAAAGAGCGGCTCGACAAGATCAGGACGCCCGACGGCAAAGACGGCCTGCGCATCCATCTCAGTCTCTACGACGACGAGACTTCCGAGCTTTGCCACTGGCACATCCCCGAGACGCATTTCCTCGAATCGTGGGGCGACACGCGCGCGCACGACGGCACTGTCTCCATCATCCAACCGCTCATCGCGCCGCTCTACAAAGGCCGGAGCGTCAACGAATTTCTCGCGGCCTTCACAGACAAGCCCGAACAGTCGGGCTACGACATCGTGCGCGACTACTGGCGCACGCAGCGTCTCGAATCGCTCGTCGCCTCGCAGCCCGCCGTCGTGGCGCAGGCCACCGTCCCGGAAGGCGCGGCGGGCGGCAACAACACGCACGGCGGCAACACGCACGGCGAAGGCGCGGCGGGCGCGAACGCAGCCGCGACGCCAAGCCCCGCGCCGGGTGGCTCGCCAAGCCCGACGCCATCCGCGACGCCGAACGCGGCGACGACGAGAACTGCTGCCGCTCCCGCAAACTTCGACGAGGCGTGGCGCAGGGTCGTCCACGACGGAGTGATTCCCGGCACGGCGGCGGCGGCGCGCAGCGTCTCCGTGAGCGGCAACTGGGCTGCGAACCTGTCGCCCGCGCAACCAGCCTCCGGCGGTGGGTTCGAGATCATCTTTCGTCCCGACCCGACCATCTACGACGGGCGTTTCGCCAACAACGGCTGGTTGCAGGAGTTGCCGAAGCCGCTGACGAAATTGACTTGGGACAACGCCGCCTACATGAGCCTGAACACGGCGCGGCGCATGTTCGGCCTCAACGAGAACGACTACACGTTCAAGGGGCGCGAGTACAACGCGCCGCTCGTGGACCTGCGCTATCGAGGTCAGACGGTGCGCGCGCCCGTCCTGATCGTGCCGGGTCAGCCGGACGACGTGGTGACGGTCACGCTCGGCTACGGTCGCACGCGCGCCGGGCACGTCGGCACGAGCACCGAAGACAAGCCGCTCGGCTTCAACGCCTACCGCCTGCGCACGTCCGACGCGATGTGGCAGGGCACGGGGCTGGAAGTCGTGCCGACGGGCGACGAATACCTGCTCGCCGTCACGCAACTTCACTTCAACATGGAAGGACGCGAGATCGTCCAGAGCAACACGCTCAGGGAGTACGTGGAAGGCGGCGGCGACGCGAGCCACAACGTCGAAGGCGGGGCGAGCGTGGCGACGCACGAGGGCGCAGCCGAGGTCGTCGGCAAGGAGACGCACAAACTGCCGGGGCCGAACGACACGCTCTACCCGAACTATGAGTACACGGGCTACAAGTGGGGGATGGCCGTTGACATCGCTTCGTGCGTCGGCTGTCAGGCGTGCGTTATCGCGTGCCAGTCGGAGAACAACATTCCCATCGTCGGCAAGGAGCAGGTCGCGCGCAGCCGCCACATGCACTGGCTGCGCGTCGATACCTACTTCAAAGGGCTGGCGGAAAACCCCGAGGGCGCGCACTTCATGCCGATCCCCTGCATGCACTGCGAGGTCGCGCCGTGCGAGCCGGTCTGTCCCGTCCACGCCACCGTCCACAGCGCGGAAGGCACGAACGACATGGTCTACAACCGCTGCGTCGGCACGCGCTATTGCTCCAACAACTGCCCGTACAAAGTGCGCCGGTTCAACTTCCTGCTCTATCAGGATTTCGAGACGCCTTCTTTGAAGATGATGCGCAACCCCGACGTGACCGTGCGCTCGCGCGGCGTGATGGAGAAATGCACTTACTGCATCCAGCGCATCTCCTACGCGCGGATCGAATCGGAGAAGGAGGGACGGCGCGTGCGCGACGGCGAGATCGTCACGGCCTGCCAGTCGGCCTGCCCGACCGAGGCGATCATCTTCGGCGATTTGAACGACCAGAACAGTCGCGTCGCGCGGATGCAGCACGACCGCCGCAACTACAGTTTGCTCGCGGAACTCAACACGCGCCCGCGCACGACGTACCTGTCGGCGATGCGCAATCCGAACGAAGAAATTCATGGGGCGTAAAATTTCATGGCATCAAGAGTAGACGAGCCGCACGACGACCTAATCCACGTTACGCCTAATCCCGTCATCGAGCCGGGGCACACCGCCGCGTCCGTGACGGACAAGATCAGCGCGCTCGTGCTCAAACGCAAGACGCCGCTCGCGTGGTATATCGGCTTCTTCATCTCGTTTTCGCTGGCGAACGTGTTGATGTTCACCATCGCCTATCTCGTCACGACCGGCATCGGCATCTGGGGCAACAACTGGCCGGTCGGGTGGGCGTTCGACATCATCAACTTCGTCTGGTGGATCGGCATCGGCCACGCCGGAACGCTCATCTCGGCCATCCTCCTTTTGCTCCGGCAGGAATGGCGCACCTCCATTAACCGCTTCGCCGAAGCGATGACTCTGTTCGCCGTCGCCTGCGCGGGACTCTTCCCGCTGCTGCACACCGGACGCCCGTGGCTCGCCTACTGGATGCTCCCCTACCCGAACACGATGAACATCTACCCGCAATTCAGAAGCCCTCTGATGTGGGACGTGTTCGCCGTCTCGACTTACGCCAGCGTCTCGGCCTTGTTCTGGTACGTCGGTTTGATCCCCGACTTTGCGACCTTGCGCGACCGCGCGAAGAACAAGGCGTTCAAGGTCGTCTACGGCATGCTCGCGCTCGGCTGGCGCGGCAGCGCGCGCCACTGGCATCGCTACGAGACGGCTTATCTCCTGCTCGCCGGACTCGCCACGCCGCTCGTGCTCTCGGTTCACACCATCGTCAGTTTCGACTTCGCCGTCTCGCAACTGCCCGGCTGGCACGCCACGATCTTTCCGCCCTACTTCGTCGCGGGCGCGATCTACGCGGGCTTCGCAATGGTCTTACTGTTGACCATCCCCCTGCGTAAGTTCTACGGCCTCGAAGACTTCATCACGCTGCGCCACCTGCGCAACAGCGCGAAGATCATGCTCGCCACCGGACTCATCGTCGGCTACGGCTACATGATGGAGGCGTTCATGGCGTGGTACAGCGCGAGCGAGTACGAAGGCTTCATGATGAAGAACCGCATCTGGACCGGGCCTTACTGGTGGGCTTACGCGCTCCTGATCATCACGAACATCATCATCCCGCAGATACTCTGGTCGAAGCGCGCGCGCCACAACACGGCGATCCTGTTCATCGTCTCGCTCGTCATCAGCGTCGGCATGTGGCTGGAGCGTTTCGTGATCATCGTGACGAGCCTGCACCGCGATTACCTGCCGGGGTCGTGGGCGATGTACCGCCCGACGGTCTTCGACTTCTCGATGTTCGTCGGCACAATCGGGCTGTTCTTCACGCTGCTGCTCCTCTTCATACGCTTCCTCCCGGCCATCTCCATCTTCGAGATGCGCACCATCCTGCCGGGAGCCGCGCCGAAGGAGGAGGGATAGAAAGGATGAGGGATGAACGAGGAACGATGAACAGGAAAACCGCACCACGCGACTGTGATCTTTTATTCCGCGCTCATCGTTTCGCGTTCATCGTTTCCCCGAAGGGGTTGTTATGAGGAAACCTGCAAGGACGGCAATTTACGGCGTGATGGCCGAGTTCGATAACCCGACCGACGTGGTTGCGGCGACGCGGCGGGCGCACGAAGAGGGCTATCGCATCATGGACGCCTACTCGCCCTATCCGATTGAGGCTCTCTCGGAGGCCGTCGGCCATCATAAAGAGCATCTGCCTCTGATCGTGCTCATCGGCGGCATCGTCGGCCTCATCGGCGGCTACGCCATGCAGTATTACGTCGCGGTGATCAACTACCCGCTCAACGTCGGCGGGAAGCCGCTGCACAGTTGGCCTGCCTTCATCCCGATCACTTTCGAGACGACCGTGCTCGGCGCGGCGTTGGCGGCCATCTTCGGCATGCTCGCTTTGAACGGGCTGCCCGAACCGTATCACCCGGTTTTCAACGTGCCCAACTTCGCGCTCGCCTCGCGCGACCGTTTCTTCCTCGTCATCGAGGCGCGCGACCCGAAGTTTGAACGCGAGGCGACGACCGGCTTTCTCCGTAGTCTCGGTGCGCAAGAGGTGGCTGATGTCGAACACTAAGAACAGTGAGCAGAAAGTAGTGAGCGGTGAGCAGCGAAAAACACGGCTGCGCACGCTCTTTTACTGCTTGCTGCTCACCGCTTACTGCTTACTTGCTCTCGGCTGTCGTCAGGACATGCAGGATCAGCCGCGTTACGAGGTTTACGAGCCGAGCAAGAGTTTTGCCGACGGGCAATCGTCGCGCCCCTACGTCGAGGGCACGGTCGCGCGCGGCTACCGCGACGTGAACACGTCTTACTACACGGGGAAGAACGGGGCGGGCACGAGCGGCGGCGCGGGAGGGCAATCGGCGGCGAGCGGTAGCGGCGGCGGCCTGACGCCGTTGACGAGCGCGGGAGCGAACGCGCCGAACGCACAGGGCGCGAACGCGGGCAACAGTCAGACGGGCGGCGACGTGAACGTGCGCGGCAACGTGGCGGGGAACGTCCCCGGCGTGGGACAGTCTGGCACGCCGGGGAGCGTCAACGAGTTTCCGTTCGCCATCACGGCGGCGGACCTGGATCGCGGCGAGGAACGTTTCAACATCTACTGCTCGATGTGTCACGGGCAGACGGGCTACGGCGACGGCATGATCGTGCGGCGCGGTTTCCGGCGACCGCCCTCGCTCCACGACGACCGCCTGCGCGGCGAGACGCTCGGCCACTTTTTCGACGTGATCACGAACGGGTGGGGCGCGATGCCCGACTACTCTCAGGAGATTCCGCCGCGCGACCGCTGGGCGATCATCGCCTACATCCGCGCGCTGCAACTGAGCCAGAACACGCCCGCCGCCGAAGTGCCCGAGGCGCAGCGCAACCAGCGCCAGCCCGGGCCGGGCACGCCGACCACAGGCGGCGGACATCAGGGAACCGGAGGGGAGCGCACGCCATGAGCGCCGAAGCAGAAACCACGACCACCTACAATGCCCCGCCGTCCGTCGCACGGCTCGGAGGGCGCGCACTCGTCGCAGGGATCATTGCGCTCGTCCTGTGCGTCGTCGGCGCGTTCGTCAACCCGGCGGGGTTCTGGCGCGCCTACCTTGTCGGCTACGTCTTCTGGACGGGCGTCTCGGTCGGCTCGCTCGCCATCATCATGCTGCACCACCTGTCGGGCGGCGGTTGGGGCGTCGTCATACGCCGCCCGCTCGAAGCCGCCGCGCGTACGCTGCCCGTGATGGCGATCCTGTTTCTGCCCATCGCCTACGCGGTCTTCACGCACCAGCTTTACCCGTGGACCGTGCCGGAAGAGGCCGACCTTGAGATCATCAAGCACAAGGCGATCTACCTGAACATTCCTTTCTTCCTCGCGCGCACGGTCTTCTATTTCGCGATGTGGGGCATGCTGGCCTACTTCCTGAGCAAGTGGTCGCTTCAACAGGACAGGACGGACGACCCGCGCGAACGCCGCCATCTCAAGGACAAACTACAAAACCTGAGCGGCCCCGGAATCCTGCTTTTCGGTCTGACCGTCACGTTCGCCGCCGTCGATTGGGTGATGTCTCTGGAGCCGGAATGGTTCTCGACGATCTACGGTTTGCTGATCATGGTCGGGTGGGGCTTGACCTCGCTCGCCTTCGCTATCGTCACGACCGTCCTCCTGTCGAAGGACGAACGCCTTGAGCGCGTCTATCAACCGCGCCACTTTCACGACCACGGCAAGCTCCTGCTCGCCTTCGTGATGCTCTGGGCTTACTTTTCGTTCTCGCAGTTTTTGATCATCTGGTCGGGCAATTTGCCGGAAGAGATTCCGTGGTACTTGCGTCGCCTGTTCGGCGGCTGGGGCTACGTCGCGGTCGCCATCGTCGTCCTCCACTTCGCGCTGCCGTTCGTGCTCCTGCTCTCGCGCGAACGCAAGCGACGCGCACGCGCGCTCGTCCTCGTCGCGCTGCTCGTGCTCGTGATGCGCGTCGTTGACCTGTTCTGGACGATTGCGCCGAGCGTGCTGGCGATGCCGCGACACGGCGGCGAACCGGCGGGCTACGGCGGCGGGATGGCGAGCGTGGTGGCCTATGCGCTTAACTTCATTATGCCGATTGCCATCGGCGGCCTGTGGCTCTGGTGGTACGCGCGCGAACTTGCGTCGCGCCCGTTGCTCCCGCTCGGCGACGAGGGCTTGGAAAACGCGCTCGCCGAACCGGACGGTCATCACTAAGGAATCGCCGGGGCGAAGGGTGAAGGTAAAAGGGTAAGGGTTGAAGGTTGCGGGTAATTGAGAGGCGAGGGTTGAGATGGGAATTTTTGGTCATCACGGCAACGGCAAGGAGAAGATGCACCTGACGGAGACGCCGGACGTGCGCCACATCACGAACCCGGATGTGATGCACGAGGAGTCGGACGTGAGCGTGCGCGGCGTCGGCACGTTCGTCGGGCTGCTGTTTCTCGGTCTGCTCATCGTCAGCGCGCTGATGCTCGGCATGTTCAAACTGCTCGAAGCCTACGCCGAGAGCAAGGAGGCGCAACCTTCTCCGATGGCGAGAAGCGAGAAGGAACGCCTGCCGCCCCCCGGCGCGCCCAGACTTCAAGGCGCGCCCGACCACCGCTCGCTCGACGACCCGAACCTGATCTTCGAGAAGAAAGAGCCGACTTTGGAGTGGGACGCGCTGAAGGCGAAGTTCAGGTACGATCTGGAAAATTACCACGACCCGGACCCCGGCACGGGCAACATGCGCATCCCGATTGCCGAGGCCAAGAAGCGACTTCTGGCGAAGGGCTTGCCCACGCGCCAGACCGCGCCTGGCGCAGAGGACGACAGCGGCGGCATCACCGTCCCGACCTTTTCAAGCGCGGGACGGCAGGCCGAGAAACGCGAGAAGTGGATGTTGGGCGGCAACAACGCGCAGCCCGCCGCGAGCGGCACACAGCCGCACGGCGCGGGCGAAACCAAGCATTGAGCAGTTTGATGAAAAAAGTATTAACCAGAAATAAAGTTATCGGCAATAAAGCTTCCGGTCGGCGCGGCGCGGCAAAGGGCTTTGCGCGTCGCGTCACGCGTGTCGCGTTTCACCTTGCCGGTGTTGCGTATCACATCGCTGGTCGCGCGCGCCGTGTTGCCGGTCTTTTACTGCTCACTGCTTACTGCTTACCGCTCACAGTTCTGGGGCAATACGCGCAGCCGCCGCAGTCAGGCGTGTCGAGCAACGACGTGCCGTTTGCGTTGCGCGACATCGGCATCGAGCAGCGTCTGAACGAGCAAGTTCCGCTCGATCTCAGTTTCCGCGACGAGGTGGGGCGGACGGTGCGGCTCGGCGACTACTTCGGCAAACGCCCCGTCTTCATTTCGCTCGTCTATTACAACTGCCCGAAGCTGTGTAACCTCGTCCTGAACGGACTCGTCGGCGGGGTGAAGACGCTGCCGTTCACGGTGGGCAAAGAGTTCGACGTGGTGACCGTCAGTTTCGACCCGCGCGAGGGCGCGACGGATGCCGCCGCCAAGAAGAAAGTCGTCCTGCACGACTACGGACGCCCCGGCGACGCCGCCGCGTTCGACGCCGGTTGGCACTTCCTGACGGGCGACAAGGCTTCGATTGACGCGCTCGCCAACGCCGTCGGTTTCAAGTATGCGTTCGACACGGCCTCGAACCAGTACGCGCACGCGAGCGGCGTGATGGTGGCGACGCCGCAGGGGAAACTTTCGCACTACTTCTACGGCATCGAGTATGCGCCGCGCGATCTGAAACTCGGTCTGATCGAAGCGTCGGCAGGGAAGATCGGCAGCGCGGTGGACAAGCTGACGCTCTATTGCTTCCACTACGATCCGACGACGGGCAAGTACGGTCCGGCGATCATGAACATCATGCGACTGACGGGCATCATCACCGTCGTCGGTCTGGTGGTCTTAATCATGGTCTTGCAGCGTCGCCGCCGCCGCAGCGAGCCGGAACAGCAGCGGCCAATGAGCACGGGAGAGGCAGGAGGAATCGCTTAACGAGATGCAGTTGCCACGATTACCCTTTACGCCGGAGCAGGCTTCGACCGTCTCAGGTGAGGTGGACGCGCTCTACACTTATCTGGTCGCGATTACACTGTTCTTCTCCGTGCTCGTCACGGTGCTCATCTTCTATTTCGCCGTCAAGTATCGTCGCCGCTCCGAGAACGAACTGCCGCAGCCCATCGCCGGTTCGATCAAACTGGAGACGATGTGGACGGTCATCCCGTTCCTCATCGCAATGACGATCTTCGTCTGGGGCGCGAGCCTCTACTTCACGCTCTATCGCCCGCCGAAAGACGCCATCGAGATTTACGTCGTCGGCAAACAGTGGATGTGGAAGTTTCAGCACACGGAAGGGCAGCGCGAGATCAACGAACTCCACGTGCCCATCGGCGCGAAGGTGAAGTTGACGATGACGACCGAAGACGTGATCCACTCGTTCGCCGTGCCCGCCTTTCGTATCCGCGCCGACGTGGTTCCGGGGCGCTACACCTACGCTTGGTTCGAGGCGACGAAGACGGGACGCTATCACCTGTTCTGCACGGAGTTTTGCGGAACAAATCATTCGGGCATGACGGGTTGGGTCGAGGTGATGGAGCCGACGGCCTATCAGGCGTGGCTCGCGGGCGGCGGTTCGGATTCTCCCGCCGCGCAGGGCGAGAAACTCTTCCAGTCGCTCGGCTGCGCGACGTGCCACCGCACGGACACGCAGGGGCGCGGCCCCGTCCTGACGGGCGTCTTCGGCAAGCCGCAGCGCGTGCAGGGCGGCACGGACGTGGTGGTTGACGAAGCGTATTTGCGCGAGTCGATCACGAACCCGGCGGCGAAGGTGGTCGAGGGCTTCCAGCCGATCATGCCTTCGTATCAGGGACAGGTCAGCGAGGAGCAACTGCTGCAACTCATCGCCTACATCCGCTCGCTCGGCGCGCCGCCGGGACAGCAGCAGCAGGGCGCGATGACGAACGGCGGAACGGGACGCGAAGAACCTTCGACGACCACCGGCACAAGCCCCGACACGCAACGCTCGAATCCGCTCAACTCGACATCGCCGCGTCCGGGCGGAAGCCCCGTGTCAACCGGCAACAGCAATCAAACGCCGGGAGGCAACAGCAACCGTTAGGCAAAGAAGCCGAGAGAGTCGGGTCACAGGCAGAGGCACAGGCTACAGGACAAAGGTTAAAGAAGTATGAGTTCAATTGACGCATCAGTTCCTCCGGCAACGCGGGTCGCGCCCCCTGCGGCGGACTCGCGCGTGAGGTTTGCGCACGACAACTATATCAACGCCAACTACGGCATCAAGTCGTGGCTGCTGACGAAGGATCACAAGCGCATCGCGCTCTTGTATCTGGCCTCGATCACGGTCTTCTTCATCCTCGGCGGCATCTACGCGCTTACCATCCGGCTCGAACTGTTGACCCCGGCGGGCGACATCGTGCAGCCGATGACCTACAACAAGCTGTTCACGCAGCACGGCATCATCATGATCTTTTTCTTCCTCATCCCGTCGATCCCGGCGGTCTTGGGGAACTTCCTCGTCCCGCTCATGATCGGGGCGAAAGACCTCGCTTTTCCCAAACTCAACCTGCTCAGTTGGTATCTCTATCTGGCGGGCGCGATCTTCACGATCTGGGCGCTCCTGAACGGCGGCATCGACACGGGCTGGACGTTCTACACGCCCTATTCGACCACCTTCTCGAATACTTACGTCGTCGCCGCCGGACTCGGCATTTTCATCAACGGCTTCTCCTCGATTCTGACGGGCTTGAACTTCATCGTCACCATTCACACGATGCGCGCCCCCGGCATGACGTGGTTTCGCCTGCCGCTCTTTATCTGGTCGCACTACGCGACGAGTTTGATCATGGTTTTGGGCACGCCCGTCATCGCCATCACGATCCTGCTCGTCGCCCTTGAGCGCATCGTCCACATCGGCATCTTCGACCCGCGACTCGGCGGCGACCCCGTTCTCTTCCAACACTTTTTCTGGTTCTACTCGCACCCCGCCGTCTACATCATGATCCTGCCCTCGATGGGCGTGGTCAGCGAACTCATCTCGACCCACTCACGGAAGAACGTCTTCGGCTATTCGTTCGTCGCGTTTTCGAGTCTCGCCATTGCCGTCTTCGGCTTTCTCGTGTGGGGGCATCACCTGTTCACGTCGAGCCAATCGGTCTACGCCGGGATGATCTTCTCGTTCGTCTCGTTCGCCGTGGCGATCCCGTCGGCGGTGAAGGTCTTCAACTGGACGGCCACGCTCTACAAAGGCTCGATCTCCTACGACACGCCGATGCTCTACGCGCTCGGCTTCATCGGCCTGTTCACCATCGGCGGTCTGACCGGACTCTTCCTCGCCGCGCTCGGCCTGGACGTTCACCTGACCGACACCTATTTCATCGTCGCGCACTTTCACTACATCATGGTCGGCGGCGCGCTGATGGGCTATCTCGGCGGCCTGCACAACTGGTGGCCGAAGATCACCGGGCGCATGTATCCGGAAGGCTGGGGGCGTTTCTCCGCGCTCGTCATCTTCGTCGGCTTCAACCTGACGTTCTTCCCGCAGTTTCTACTCGGCTATCTCGGGATGCCGCGTCGCTACCACGCCTATGCCGAAGAGTTTCAAGTCTTAAACGTGATGAGCACGGCGGGCGCGTCCATTCTCGGCGTCGGGCTGTTGATTCCCGGCATCTACTTCATCTGGTCGATGCGCTACGGCAAGTTTGCTCCGGCGAACCCGTGGGCGGCCACGGGGCTTGAGTGGCGCACGATGTCGCCGCCGCCGACGGAGAATTTCGTCCGCACGCCGGTCGTCACGTGGGAGGCTTACGAGTACCGGCCAATGGAGGAAATGGAAGTGATCGGCCCCGACAAGGGCAACACCGCGCAGCCCGCGCACGGCGAGGCGACCAAGAATTAAAGCAAGAGGGAACTAACACGAACATGGCACACGCAGAAACACTCGACGCGCACGACCACACGACGACGACGCAACATGCGTCCTCCAATCTCGCGCACCACTTCGATAATCTCGAACAGCAGCGCGAGGCCGGGAGTCTGGGGATGTGGCTTTTCCTCGTCACCGAGATCATGTTCTTCGGCGGGCTGTTCACCGGATACATCATCTACCGGATGCAGCACCCGCAAGCCTTCGCCATCGCCAGCAGCACGCTCAACTGGAAACTCGGCGCGCTCAACACGGTCGTGCTCATCGTCAGCAGTTTGACGATGGCGCTCGCCGTCTATTTCGCGCAGATGGGCAACCGCCGCAGCCAGATCATCTTCCTCGTCGTGACGATGCTGCTGGGCGCGACGTTCCTCGTCGTCAAGGCTTTCGAGTACGCCGACAAGTTCGAGCATCACCACTTTCCCGGCCTCAACTTCCAGTGGAACGAGGCCGTGCCCGCAGGCGTCTCGACCCATCACATACAGATGTTTTACTGGATTTACTTCGCCATGACCGGCCTCCACGCCCTGCACATGATCATCGGCATCGGCGCGATGTTGTTCCTGATCTTCTACGCTTATCGCGGACGCTACACGCCGGAATATCATGCGCCCGTGGAACTGACCGGCTTGTACTGGCACTTCGTCGACATCGTCTGGATTTTCCTCTTCCCGCTGCTCTACCTGTTGGGCGCGCATCTCACGCACGGCGGGGGCGGCGGACACTAAGGGGTTGAAAAGTTATGTCTGAGCACATCGTCTCGAAAAAACTTTACTTCGTCATCTTCGGCGCGCTGATGGCCTTGACCGCGCTCACGGTCTTCGCGGCCAACATCGATCTCGGCTCGGAGAAACTGAACACGGTCGTCGCGCTCACCATCGCCGTGACGAAGGCCGTGCTCGTCGTGCTCTATTTCATGCACGTGCGCTACAGTTCGCGGCTCACGTGGGTCGTCGTCGCGGGCGGCTTCCTGTGGCTCGCCATCATGATCGGCCTCACCATGAGCGACTACCTGACACGCGGCTTCCTGACTTACCCGCGCTGACAGCACCCGCCAATTCGATTGACACGAAGCCCGTGGGCGACGCCTCCGGGCTTCTTTTTTGAACCTCGCGGCGCGTCGCAGCGTTTACCGCAGCAGAGCAGAGAAGCGCGTGGCCGTGGGGCGTAAAATTCTTCCCGTGTTGTGAAAATCGCGGCGGCGCGGATAGAATCAAGGGGTCGCGGCGTTTCTTTCCACTAACTTCTTTCCCAAATGAGCGGCGGTGATTTATGGCTGAACGATGTAATAATTGCGGCGCGGAGTTGTTCACAGGGCAGCAGTTCTGCCGCGCGTGCGGCACGCCGACGCGCAAGTTCTCCAGCGAAGAACTCCCCACACAGATACTCTCGCCGGGCGGGCAGGAGCAACAACAACAGCCGACCACGCCGCAGCCGCCACTCGCCACTTCGCCGCTTCCCGGTCGCGACACCTCCGACCCGATCTTCGGGACTGACTATTCGCGCTATCAACCGCCGCCCATGCCGCAACGCGTGACCGCGCCCGTCGTCGCGCCGCTGCCACACGCCCGCCGCGGTTCGCGCGCGTGGCTCTACGCGGTGCTCGGCCTGCTTCTCTTCTTCGCGGGAGCGTCGGTCGTGGCCGGACTGTTTTTTCTGAACCGTCAGACGCAGCGCGTCACGAAGACGAGAACCGTGCGTCCGAACATCACCGTTCCCGTCCCGCCCATCCCGCCTCCGCACTCGGTGGACGCGGGCGAAGAGGGCGCGGAGACTTTCGGCGACGAGTCCGTCATCACGAAAACTTACCCGCTCGCGAAAAACGGCTCGTTCTCGTTGCGCAACTTCAGCGGCGACATCACGGTCGAAGGTTGGGACGAACAGCAGGCCGAGGTGAAGGTCGTCAGGCGGGGCGGGGGCGATGCCGAGCGCGTCGCGTTCCACGTCACCCGCGAAGAGGGCGCGAACCGTCTCGTCTTCAACTCGACGCCGGAGAAGACGGGCGGCGTGCAGGAAGTGGAGTACGTCTTGAAACTCCCGCGTAACCTGCGCGAGTTGGAGATCGTCTCGATCAACTCGGACGTTGATCTCGTCAACGTCCATAGCGCGTCGATCTCGATCAACGTGCAGCAGGGCAACATCGAACTCGAAGACGTGAGCGGCACGATCAACTCACGCACGACGAAGGGCAACACCACGGTCGTGCTGGCGGAGGCCGCGAAGGGCGCGCCGCACGTCTTCAACGGCATTCACGGCAACATCGAAATCGAACTCGCCCCCGGCACGAACGCCGAACTCAAGGCCGAAACTGTTGACGGCAACATCGACATTGATGAAGACCTCGGCATCAAAGTCGAAAAGCGCATCATCGGCCAGCAAGCCGTCGGGCGTCTCGGCACGGGCGGCCAGCCCATCGTCGTCAAGGTCGTCAGCGGGAACATCAGGATCAAGAGTTAAAGCACTTCCAGTTTGCCACCCCGCCGCGCGTCATGGCTGAAACTTCAACGCCGCCATCAACGCCGCGCCTTCCGTCCTGCGCGCCGCCGTCCTGCTTTTCATCCCGCTCGTCATCTGCTACATAGGGCTTGTCGTCCGGGCGCGCTCCGAAGTTAAACGCTATTGAGTGGCGTCTGGCGGGTGAATCGGTATAATCGTCCGTCGCTCCGCGAGCGTGAACTCTCTCCTAAAGTT
>Ga0307513_10005822_pt1 | contig 16187 bp, 18 predicted proteins | sample 15_EM_MG_FD_202174 | JGI IMG/M metagenome (GOLD analysis project Ga0307513, IMG submission 202174) | Populus trichocarpa ectomycorrhiza microbial communities from riparian zone in the Pacific Northwest, United States - 15_EM | ecosystem: Host-associated > Plants > Roots > Unclassified | place... | reverse complement strand
ACCTACCGGAAGAAGCGACCACTAAAAGCTGTTGTGGTTGTGGTTTGTCTCCGGATTGATTTGTTCTCCGGTTGACTCCACCTTTGGCGCAGTAGAGCTTAGGGTGAAGAGTGGCCCTGACACTGCCCCCACCACAGATTTGAAATGGGAGTAGAGCTCATGATCATAGGAATCCACATCATGGAAAGCTTCCTTCAGGACTTGGATATAGAGGAGATCAACACCCAACTTTCCTTCATGAGAAGTGTCCATTGGGAGTGAGACAATGAGGGCAAGCCTCTCATCAGGTAGGTGGTGATGGGATGAAACAAACTTGACAACTGTTGAAGCGAAGATGAAAAACCCGGCTGCCTTCTTGCAGAGAATATCAATGTTTTGTGGGCCAGGCCATCCCTTTTCGAGACTGCAGTCACTCCGGTTCTTGGCAATATCAATGAACCGGGTTTTCAAGAACAGTTTGATATCACTATCGACTGAGGTGGGTTTAACCTCGTGTAGTTTGAACACCTCAGTGTGAGGCCGAAGTGACTCCAAACGGAACCCGGAGCGAATCCGAAGTTCAGGCCTGCCGGTGATGAGGAACTTGGCAAGCGGGATGTCGTCCACATAACGGGAGAGGACAGACAGGAGCGCGGACGCGGGCTCCTCGTCTTGACACTCGTCGAGGGCATCGATCACGATAAGCGTTGGGGTCTGTGTTGTTCGGAATGGTCCAACTATGAGTTTCTCCATCTGTGAACAGAGCGATTCCCTCCCGACATCAGGGTTCTCCGCCAAGACCGGAAGCAACTCCTGTCGGAAGCGTGGATACCGGTGGGCAAGCTGGAAGGCGAGGGTAGGGAAGATTGACCGAAGGTTGCTCCTGTCTTCGAAATCTCGCGAGCAGAAGAAACTGGCCCCCAGCTTCCTGTCCGCAAAACACATCTCTGCAAACGTCTGAGCGATCGTTGATTTCCCCGTCCCGGCAAGACCGTTGAGCCAGAACACTCGTTTGTCTTGCCCGTCATTCAACCACTGTTCGAGCTGGAGTAGGACTTCTCTCCTGGTCCCTTTCATGCATCCCTGTCTATCTCCGCAGAGGTACCCGGCGTCAGCGACGTGATACATGCGGTCGAGAAGGACCAGGTCCGATCGATCCTGTTGACCGATTACTACACGCAGGCGGATAGTCGGGGTGAAAGACTTACGATTAACTGGCGGGCGCTGTTGTAGATATCTTGTTGTAAGGACGTCTGAAGTGTATGTTAGGTACGACGGTCGTGAGCGCTTTGGGAGTTCGAACCTGATATTCCATCACGGCCTCGTGAATATCGTCCACCAGATCGTTAAGCTTCTGTGCGTTCTCGGCATTGTTCAAGAATTGTACGATATCTTTTTGACTTGACATCGGGTCCAGAGTTTTGCAGACATCTTCCAGTTTCCTATTGGTTCCCGCGCGTCAGCGTCAGCCTTCTACCTCGGATGGGGTGGGCTCACTGTTTTAGCTTTCTTCTCCTCGCTTCCTCCCCGAAATCGTTTTTGGAAGTGGGTGCGCAGAGCGTTTTAATGAGCCCTTCTACCCGGGGTGCTAGAGATTCTATCGTTTTTTTGTTGACCTTCGTCCGCTAGGAAGACTGTAAGTATCACAGATCGGGAGGACGAAGGCAGACCATACTTCGCAATTGTCGAGGATAGCGCAGAGCCCTCCGGCAACGGATTTGAGCGGAGGGAAGGCGTCTGAAGATTTTTCTACGGTACGAAGCAATAACTTGGCTGCGGAAGATGTGGTAGATTTCCAGCTCGGTTTGTCCTTGGATGTGGTGGCATCGATACGGGCTGATTGGTCGGATCGCTCGCCATCGGAGTCAACTCCTCTTTTCTCTGGCCCGTCTCGGTTCTTCGACAGTCCGTGCTTTATCTTCTTTTGAAATCTGGAGAAAGACTCTCGGAAACTCATATTGTCGCAGGATCAGCGTGGATGGTGGTGCGGGAAGTGGTCGACTTGACACGTGATCTCCGTGTTTCTTTCAAACGTGTCCTGAAAGTGCAGATCTCATCCTCGATCCAGATATTCAGATGCCTGCCAGGCACCCCAGTATCGCTTTGCGTAACCTCTTTTCCTGAGAGACTGGCCTTGTCATAAGCGGATTGGGCACACACCCGAACGTTATACGAGCTCTTTTTTTTTAGATTTCTGGACCGGATTATGGGTGGAACACGTCTTGTGAGGGTGAGGGTGTCACTCCTCGTTCCAAAGCTGCGTACGGGGTGACATTGACCGTCCTTCGGCTGCGTTCTCCCTGATATCGGACACGATAGGAACGGTCCTACTTAGCATCCTCACTCTCGGGCGTCTGTTATATCACCCGGAGTTTTACGTCCACCACGAACGCAACTGAGGGCCTGGTCGAGTCCGCGTCAGATATCCAAATCCCGCACCGGCCAAAACGAAAGTCCTGTGGGTTTGTAAGATGCACACCCGTAGGATTTGTAACCCGGGGTGCGCTGCTCAGTTCTGTGACTCAAACCCGCTCGGGTATCTCGGTAGTTGTCGGTGACCGCTTGCGTGATGTTACTGGCAAGGTATTGCATTTCATGTCGTGCTGTAGTCCCGCCTGGTGATCAACCACTCCACACTCGCACTTCGGTATTTCATGACATGAGCCGCTACCAACGTACATCAGAATTGTGCACGTCGAGACCGTTCTCTGGTCTCGTGATGCAGGTCTTTCGAGGGAGGATCGCGACCTGCTCTGCAAGACCGATGCACTTGGAATTCCAAAGCCCACAGTGCTCAGCCCGTGGCAGTTCGCCACAAAGCTGCACTGCCCTTTGCATGTGAAAACGAACAGGATTTTCCCCTCCCCTTTGTCGATCTCCTCCACTATTCTCGATTTAGTCGTTCGCGTCGGAGGGCGTGATGTGACCTCCCGTGCCGACCGTATCGAGTATGGCAGAAGACACGATAACCTGCTGTTTATTTCTATATGTAGTGCAGGACCCGAATGAATGGGATCTGTTTCCTCCCACCCCCTTTCGTCTCACCTCGGCACATTGTGCCCCCGAGCACTTTCATCTAAGCCGCCTCACAATGTCGTCCGATACGTTATCCGCTTTTCAACTAGCGATCGTTGCGCGCTGTGATGAGCACAATAGACAAGAGAGGTCGAAGAGCAACTTCAGACGCTGCGTGGTCTTCGAGGGACATTTCATCAAATATGGAAGCCACAGGTCCCTATATCCCCAATACAAGACGCAACAGTATATCGCCAATCTCGCAGACGGCGACGTGAGCGCACCACATGTTCCCAAGGTTCACAACTACTTCACCATTGAAGACAAGATGGCGTACCTCGTCATGGAATACATTGAGGCTAAACCCACCCTACCCCGTGACACCCCTGAAAAGGTTGCAGAGGCCCTTCAGTGGCTTCGTGGTCTTCCAGCTCCTTCTGACGTCACGATTGGACCTGTAGGAGGTGGTCCTGCCCGCCACCCGATATTCAAGATGCATACGGCGCCTCTACGTTTCTCAAGCACGGAGGCTTTAGAAAGGTACATGAATAAGGTGCCTCCACGCTTGTCACATTCTATCTAGAATCCACCACCCGCTAACCAACACCTGAACTAGGTTTGCGATCGGATTTCGCAGGAGGTCAGGCCAGTCGGTGTCAGCTTCAGCAACGAGCAGTCGGTGTTCACTCAGTCCGATATGGACGAGAGCAACTTCATTATCGATATGGAAGGGAACATGTGCATTCTCGACTTTGAGGACGTGGGGCGACTACCAGAGTCCTTCGCGAGCTATACCATGTCTTCGGGAGGCAACCCTTTCGCCGTTGAGGTCGCTAAATACTTGGATTGGCCGACCTCTCCCAACCTCCATTCAATGGCCAGAATTCGTGCAATGCTGCAGACATTGGCTGATGCGACCCTTGGTACGTCGACGTGTCCTTGACGTAGAATTCTAACAAACATTCGTGATAGGTCTTGACAAAGATGGCTGGCCAAAGTCGCAGTTCTAAGTTTTTATGCGTATCCTTACTATTTCGAACATCAGTTTAGTACACCAACCTCTACTCGCCATAGGATATTAGCTAGTAACTCAGATAGAATGACGACTCCTAGTTTTTTCTTCCGAACAGGCAAATCCTGAAATTCTTGTCCCTAATCCCCGTCTTCTCTCCATAGTGTATCTGCTTTCTTTGCGTACTGTTTATCATTACGAATCCCAATTTTTCCCCCTGATGGTCGTATATCTTGGAAGCTGGTGCATCTCTACGTAGCTTGTTTATTTGTCTCGGTCTCCGAGCCTCTCCCCTGTTGCCATTGATACGTCGTTGCACGTATCTCAAGCTTTACATCATGTAGAGCCGAGATGCAGCCTTCTCGGTCAGGCGCGTGCTGACAGTCAGCTGAACACCTAATGTTCGGTCCTTGTGAGGCAACGGACCGGGAGTGTCCCCCCCCCCCGCCCCAGGCCGTTCCCCTTTACAATACATATCTAGTTTGGGGTCTCAGCTACGCTGGTACATCGTACTTCTAATTCAGACCGTGCGATCACGTACACTCCCCCTCTGACACCCTAAGATAATGGGTAGTGCTTAGCTAATCTATCGGGATGGATCAGGGCAGCGGTTACAGTGCCGTGAGCCCTCTGATGAGCCTCCTCGCAAAGGCGGAATCCGCATGGTCCCGCCATTTATGATCCACCTATTTTCGGCGGACATCCCTTGGCTCTTTTAATCCATTCACACCTATCGTATTCCTTATTACCTTTTCTCACAATAACGTCCGTACCCCATCCCTGGATCCAGCAGACAACGAAACTAAGCGATCTGAGCACGATCGTTCACGCCGACAGGTGGGGATGATTGCCAGTACACTAACATCATCGGACGCCCTCGCCACGGCCTTTGTCCGATAACCCCACGCAGTGGGGTCAGAAGCCTTGAGGGACCTTGCACGAGTTCTTCCAAACAAGTTGCTTTTGCGAGTCTCATAAATGGTTACATACAATGTTACAGTATTTAGGTGTCGAAATGGGGAGCGATTCGCCACGGCTGCATGGAACTGGAACTGGTTACGAATCCGGGGCACCCGAGCATTGGCCCGAGGAGCGGCAGACTAGTACTTCATCCAGCCCGTAATCCCCCAAGAACTGTAGCGCATCCTCCTCCGAAGGGAGGAACTTTCCAGCTTCTCTGTTCAAGTCTCAGAAAACCCGTCGTCGAGTAAACTAGAACCTAAACATTTACCTGATGCCAAAACGCTACGCCAGGGGGGTGAGAGACATTCGGAAATACGACACTCATTGTTACATACCTCGAGATAGTGCATTTGTGCGGCAGCTTTCAAGTCCTCAAGAAGGCCGCCGCCGATGGCATCCCCATGTTGGGCGATCACCTCTACCAGTTGATCGAAGTATCCCCCTTCTCGATAAATGCAAGCGGCTGCAGTATATCGTTTGTCTAACCGATAGCTGTCTCCGATTTCTTTCAGGGACCCAGTTTCTGAGTAGCATTCCCCAGCGGTCCGGCAGTATGCCAGACGTTCGTTGATCTGCTTGGGCAGGGAATTCTGTGCACAGGCAATGAAAGCATCAGCCGCAGCTAAGAAAGCCTTGATCCTGGCCTTGCTGGCACTAGTGGACGTCGATCGAGCTCTTTCTCGTAGGAGGTACGCATCACATATCGCGGCCTCCCGGTTCCGCCCAGCCCTAAGAAACGCAATTGAAGCCTGTGCATAACGCTTGTTGAAGAACATCCTGTGGGATGAGCCATCAGAGGTCGTATAACAGTTAATGTTTTCGAAGTTCGGCTCGAGTCGAACTTTGAGAACATTAATGCTAATACCATATCCTGGTACTTACATTCTCCCGGTCTCTGACCATTCTCCAGAAGTGGATAGAGCCGCCAAAGGCGGTATCTCGGCAGTAGACGACCAGACACCGATCTTGTCCTTGCTACCCCAGTGTGTCTACACGAAGAGTGAGGATAATTTTCGGGATAACCAACCCCCCAGGCACCTTCATTGGTCCGGCTGACTCGGAATCGTCCACAATCCAAAGGTTTTTCCGAGCCCGAGTGATTGCAACGTACAAGAATTTCAACTGTTAGTTCGGATGAGTGGGATGAAAACGAAAGTTTAGGCCGCGGATAACATACCTCCGCACAGATGCTCGCGTGACGTGTTTCATCAAAGGTCGGGGCATCGAAGGGATTATCCCCATCGGAAATCCCATTCAGCACCAAACGCCATTGATTGAGATTGGCTGTGGAGTCTTTGAAGAAGTTGTATAACAGGATCTTGGTTTTGTCAGTAATGAGATAAACGTGAAGAAAAGTGAGACCGACATCATTGAATTCGAGGCCTTTGCTCTCGTTCAGGGTCCTACAAGCATCGGTGAGGTGGACGGCCGACACAAGAACACAAGAACTGACATGATGATGCTATTTCCAAGCCTTTGTTGTAGCCTGTCCCTTACAGCATCACTGCGTACGAGTATACCTAATAGGGAGGGTTAATATGAAACGAAATCTCGTAAATGGAGTGCCGCACATTGGTCCGCCCCATATCTTACAGCTTTCCCTTGGCCGCCCCCAAAGAATGATTCCTCAAAATTGGCCTGTGTTCAAAATTTAGTCCTTGATAACTCAGCCAGACCAATAAGCATACCTTTCCCTGACCGGTGAAGAAGATTGGTCGGGGCCCACCAATGATAGCTCGTTCGGGTTCCAAAGCGTCGATCGAGTTCGGCCAGTAGCGCATTATGAGCTCAATAACAGAACGCGCGCAATTTACGATGCCGTCGTGGGAACGGTAATTCGAGACAAGCTCAAAGGTCCTTGTTTCGGCTGGGGTGAGACCCGCCGTCTGTGAAAGCGATTCCTAGATAGACCGTTAACTCCAATGTGCGGCAGTACTACTAAAGCTCTACCTCAATGCGGTGCTGATACGCTTTCAGATCATCAAACCGGAACGAGCTGCCAATTGAGATTGTCTAGGGAAGTTATTCAGCAGTCTCTACATGTTAGCGGTGCCCTTACCTGTGCAGTGTCACCGGCCCAGAACAGCCCATGTTGATTTGCGCAGATCGTTCGGAGGACTAGAATTGTCAGGCAAGCGAAGGGTGGAGTGGAAAAAAATTGACGCATACTGAGTGTGTCGATCAGGAGAAGATCCTGGACTTCGTCCACATACCTGAGGCGAGGTTAGTTTGACAGAGGAAAAGCAGATTCTCATGGAAACGCACAAGAAGTCCACCTTCTTTCCGGTCATGCCGACATCACGGAGTTGTTTCAACAGGTAGTGAGTTCTTGTAACGAATTCAGCAAAATGAAGGCTACGCAAGGCGGAAGAAATATCACCGGTCTGCTGCATCGTAGTCTTGTCTTTGCCGTCTCAGCTTTGTGTATGCCATGAACAGGTCATATATGTCATCCCGCTTGTGCGAAAAAGTTCCTTGAGTTCGAGCACTGAGCGCCGTGTAAGATTCCCGATCAAGACATCTATCTTTTGTCCCGATCGTATCCTCAGATCCCTTGATCACTCCCATAAATTCCCCAAACACCAATGCAGGATCTAGGTCGGAAATTGTCACGGTAAGTTACACGCAAGCCACCACTCCTCACCTAAGGCTCGAGTCAAGGGTTCGGGGAAGTGATCCCAGTATGATGCCAAGAACTGGACATAAGAGATGAAGTTTTTGCGGGACGGCCGCCCGTAACTGGATGAGGACGTATTCCTGGTTCCTGCACGCGGCCTAGACTTCTGAGGCAACGTTGGATTTGTGGGAGATGTTCCTTCATCTCCAACATATGTCTTGGGGATGACAAAACCATCGTTATCGTTCTCTCTCCCGATATCGTTCTGAAGCATTACACAGAGCTGTTGACGAAATGGTGAGATTGAACGCTTTGAGAACACAGCCATTCGTACCCGCTCATAGGTGATGAACAGCGGGAAATGTTCATCCAACAGATCGCTAAACCGCTCTGGCAAGTCGGACGTCCATTTTTCGTTGTCATCCTGATCTACAAACTCAATGTCCTGTTTAGCACCCTTTTCCATCTTGTGCAGCTCCTCGGGGGAATAATCAGCGGCTTCGAGAGACGCCATCAGCTTCGTGAAATCCTCTTCGACCTTCATAGCAAGGAGTCGAGATCGGGTTACAAAAACTTGGCGGGGCTTTGGCCCCATATCCGGATACTGCTGCCAAGTGCGCTGAATGCTCAACATCTTGAAGAGCGTCGTCGTCGTCTTCCCAGTACCACTTCTACCGATCACATAACAAGAAGAAGGGTGTTCGATGACTTCCTGCTCTTGTGGGCTTTTCGTTATAAATCAACACACGGCATCACATATTGTAGCTCATACACGTACGAAACAGGGAAAACATGTGTGACTTCCTTGTCAGCCAGGATACCTGCGGCGAGTAAGTGGCGGTTTTCATGTCAAGCATTTCGATATTGCGTACTGTTCAGGAGTGCCTGCAGTATGTCAGCATGCGATCAAGCTAAGATTGAAGCTGATTACCTGAGATAGAATAGCAAATCTGTCCAGGCTGGTCACACAACGCGTGAGCTATGAAAGGAGCTACGATGTCAAGCAAACGTACAGTATCATCGAATGGACCTATCGCCACATATAGTCAGCCAGCGTACTTATGTGAAATACGCCAGTCCTTCTCACATTATCCATATCTTCCTCACGAACCTTGACGAGTGATGTATCTTGGGCCTGGTCTGGCAATGGGGGGAATGTAGCAGGTAGTACGACATCATTGCCAGTGCTGAGAGGCTCGTTCCGGAAGTTGCACCGTTCAATGTGGTCTGGACCCCTTTGTTGAAGTTGCCGGCTGAGGCTATCCCAAAACCGTCCGCGGTCAAGCTGCGCATGGGCGAAAATACCAAATATTCGGATTACTGGCGGAGTTAGAAATCAAGCTCATTAATGCCAAAGAAACGAGAGGTACCTTGGTATTCGCACTGAGAGTGAAAGTTTTTGAGATTGGGTATGCAATCTATCTGATACTAAAGAGGACGGTGAGCACATTTCTTCGAGCTATGAGTATTCTTTACATACTACGAGTTTGACATCCACTGCCGTTCTTGCTTCATATATGGGCAGTTCTGTTCCGGGACCCGTGAGTGGCATCTGATTATCATTGGAAAAATGTCCCTGGGACAGTTGCCTGGAAGAATTCAGCACCAGATATAACGTTAGAAGGTAGGGTCCCACTTGATTTTCTTCATCACAATCTGGAACGTTGCCCCGCCCGCGCGCTTGGCATCTCGCAGATATTTCTCGGCCCGGGTCGATAGTAGGATCGACCACTCTCCGAATTTTTCAACGTCACCGAAGTAGAGCGCAGCCATCATCGGCTGGATCACGGAGAACACTGGGCCTTCATATTGATCCGTCCCAACCGTTCTCCCCATCGTTGGAGAGGATACCACTTCCGATGATAGATTCGTCTTGGTATACGAGGACCTAAACATCGAGGATTTGAATACCTTCGACACCAGCGGGTTCCTGAGAACGAGAAGATAGTGCTGTGACGAGGTGAGTCCTACGTGTGGGGCACCGGCCACGAATCCACGCACCTCCAATATATTCTGAAGCTGTGACAAAACTTCGAGGTACACATCCAGTACTTCCACGTCCGTGGTTGGAACGCTGATCCTCATGGAGTCGAAGGGGAGTGGATCAATACGTCGGACCTTGACAGCCGCTCTGCTTTTTTTGCGGCTGACGAGAGAGATGTTCCTGCTGGGTAAAGCGCCTTTGGCGTTCTCCTCTAGTTCCTTTAGGACATCGAAAGAGAGTTCCACCTTCCTCCAGAATACACGGAGGTCTGGGAGAGAATCGTCGACGGATGGGTACTCCACAGACAACAACGAAGAGGAAAATCTCTGAAGGAGCTTCATACTCATGGTATCCATTATGTTAGGAGTTGTGGGTACGGGGAACTCAGAAACCATCCACTTAGAGAGTTTCTTGTACGCATCTTCATCCAGGGCTAGAAAGCAGAATCATCAGTGCCGGAAGTGCGAGAGAGTGTACAGGTGCACGGGACATACCTGAAATGATATACTCTAAGATGTGGGAGTGACCGATGAGTGCTGAAATTATATCCACAATCTCTCGGTCGCCCCGATGGCAGACCCCTTCGATTATACGGAGAGCGGTCTGGAACCCACGCGAGGTACCCAATGCTCGCGGATCGAAGACGTTGATGTTAAATGTACGACCTGGTGGCATGGTACTGGTGGGAAGATAAGAGTGGCCGCCACACTTTACGGACTTGGTGGTTCCGGCAACGAGGCGCTAATGGTTTGCAAAATAGGACCGTATGTGAATTCATTGTGGAACGAAGCGTGTATGCTTGGCGTGGCAACTTCGGTACACAGTGTGACTACCGCAGACTCTGCCATAGCGAAGCGGTTCCATATGAATTAAATGCTCTCTTGATTACAGGGGCGAGCAGACCGAGACGGAGGATATGGATAGAGGTGTGAGCTGTATCGGCGTTTGCCGAAGTGACCAAACGCGTCTGGACGCCGGCGAGCGTCGGCTCGGACTGTGGAGCACATGTTTGACTTCTGTACTATTTGGGTTCTATCGTCACATTTGCAATTATATTCGTAAATTCATCAAGATAACAGATCCATTTCCAGTCGCGCAGCAGATCATATGCACGCCGCAACATTCGAAGCGGGAGTCCAAACTGCAATCCCCCCTCGAGCACACGTGAAGTTTCCCCAACCGTCCTTGGAAACCTTGACTCCCGGTGAATCCAGGTTGAACACGTCGCTGAACGTGGTCTGATCGTGGCCCTGGAGAAAAAGATATTCGCATGAGCATGTGTATGAACGTCAACAATGAGAGCAACAAGACTCGTATATGATCCACATATACATGTCTTGCTGTACCGCAACAACTTACCGTTCCGACAAACATGCGTATGGCGTGAGGTTTGGTCGACGGGGCACTAGAACGGTGAACAGAAAGCAGGGTCCCAGTCGTTTCAGCTTCCCCCCTTTCAAAGATTTCAGGGAGGTTGCAATGAGGGGGACGTACGAGTCTGCATTGCTAATGATAACGGCACAGATCTTACATCCTTCACCTCTTCGCACCCAGCCAATATAGTTAGGGTCCTCAAAATAGTCCGTTACGGGGCCGCTCGCAACGTTCTTGCGGATCTTCAACAGGTTCCTGAGCCCAGAGGCTGTCCCTGCATCATAACATTCCTTATTCGGGTACAGGTCCCCAAAGAACACACATCTGATCGGACGCGTCAGCCGCACAAAAAAATAAGACGGGTTCATGGGAGGGGAAAACGATCTTACGGATGTCCTTTATCGCGGAGAAGGATCAACGCGTATGCCTGGAGCTTGAACTCCCGGGTGACCTGCAATCCAGAATCGAAGCGGTCAGACCCCCACTGACATGACGATGCCACCGCTCACCCAGCTCTCCAAGGATTGTCCGATTTGCTGGATAAACCTCGCGTGTTAAGTATGAGGGAAATGGTCATGAAGAAACCAAGCATGTACCGTGCTTGAAACACCCCGGTTTGTTAACGGCTCTGGAACTGTATCTCTAAACTCGGAGAGGGAGATTCGCGAACTCACTCATGGTTGTCCACAAATGTCACGGCATCTTTGGGTCGAAGGCTCACGACAGTATTGTCAAAAATCTTCCGTAAATCATACTTTGAACCCGCTTCACTCGCCCGCCAGAAGTTATCGTGTAGTGGGACGTCGAAGAAGGATGTCTGAGAAACATTAGAAGACCTTAGTCAGCCACAAAAACTTTTGACGGTAGAGGTAGGGCTGCACCAGGCCACCGTATAACTTGATCCAGAACATGATCCGCTTGATGCTAGAACAACCGAAGGTTGAAGTGATAGTTCTTGGAGACCAGGATGGGGTGAACCTACTCAGCGGACCAGTATTCAGCGACCACAAACAACCGAGGTCGGTCGGTGGCCTGACGTGCGTGTCTGATCTAGGAGTTCTGAATGTGAGTACTAACTCGTTCAATGATTGATCTACGAGAACATACGAATTGTCGAAGAAATCTGCGATCCATGTGCTTGATCGCATCCAGTCTGAATCCATTCCCCCCCGTCTCCTATGTATCCATTATCGTCTCAGGAAACGCACTGATACCCACCGTTAGGAAAACACACTTGTAATACCCAGGGACCCCAGGCGAGCATATCTTTGGCAACATCCGGGTGGTTGTGGTCGACCTTCAAATAGTTAGTATGCACTCATGTAAAGGTGCGTGAGTACTGCCTTACGTCGACCCCGAGGAGATAGTCGTAGTTTCCAAGCTCGTCGTCTACTCTAGGGGACCAGCTCTTCTCAGTCATTCGGTAAACCCCGCGCTTCTTCGTGGCATGGTCCCAGTCGATACCTGAGGAGCTTCATCCGTGGGCTGACTCTGCCAGTTACCATAGATTTTACGCACCTGTGAAATGCTCGTGGGTCCATTTCAGCGTGCTGTACTATGGCGGAAACCAATTTCAGTACACGACAGGGATTTTGTCAGAATACCCACCTTGCTGCCTCTCCCCGGAAAGTTGAACCGTGTCCACCCCTGTTCGGTGAGTTCTAGGCGCCGGGGCTGGAAATGGATGAATCACCGTACCTCTATCTCCCTCGACGGCCCTATTTCGTCTAGACGGTTCTTGGGATCCACTGGGGTCGCTATAAACCTTTCCCTCTGGTCAGCGCCAATCTTATGCTACGGTTCGGGTTAGCACGTGGTCGAGCCACTGGAATGAATGTGACAAACATTCAGAACTGCGTCAATAATAACATCCATGCCACGCTGTTTCGCAGCTGCCACTGCGTGTACCAGCTCGCCTTTAGTCCCCCAGCGAGTTGCGACAGTGCCCTTCTGGTTAAACTCTCCGAGATCCCACTGAAAGTCGTTAATGCATGAGCGGTAAGGCTACCCCCGATGACATACAAGGTCATAAGCATCATAACCCTGCCCAGTCTGTAATACAAGTGAGGGGAAGTGGGCGGTCACATGAGCGCCGGACGTACCTTGATCGTTGCCTTGTTTGGCGGGGGCAGCCACACTTGGGTGAATCCGAGGCTCTCGAGATCTGGAACCTTCCTCTCAAAGTACTTCCACCAACTCAATTGAGGATGTTCGCAGTCCCACGTAAAGAATTGGATCTGTCCAAAAAATCGGTACTTCATCCAGGGGTTCCGTCGCTGCAGGCAACTCACCATGACGGGATTCTCAGTGTTCTTTGTAGGCCCTAAATCCATATCATCAAGAGGGCATGGTGCCGCTGAACCATAAAAAATGTCGTGAAGGATAGACCAAAGTGTCCTGAGTGCCTCCATCTCGAGGTTTGACGCGGGATAAGTGGGCGACGGAGTTTGACCTGGCGGAACTTGGCGCTAGGCTGATCGGCGGGAATGTTAATCCACGTGGGGGTTATGTTCCGCGAAATGTCTTCCTCTCAGCCATCTCCTCCGTCGACCCCGCCCCCACGTCCATCGTCCACTCGGAATTTTGGCTCGCCTCTACGGCCACAGTCTCCGCCGCTGGAATCTGGAGCCACACCAACAAACCCCCGCACACGCGTGTTGTCCCACCAACCAACACCGCCAAGTCGCAGCGATTCGATTCGCAGAACGTCCTCTTCCGGGTCAGCGAATGGATCCACGACTTCACTACCAAACCCTAATCAGTCGGATCGAACCCGGTCGAAAGCACGGGACCTGTTGAGGAAGCATTATGGATTGGGAGTCGGACCTCCACCCCCCAGCGGGAAGCCCCAAGACCCCATGGATTTGGGTGAGCCAATAGATCTGTTTGAAAAGTGTACCCCGCTTATTGCTCTTCACCTCTGCAGACTCCCCCGCATTTGACGCCAAAGCTTATTACGACCAATTGATCACAACTTCGTCGTTGGCCACCCTCCTAAAGCGTGAAAGCGAACTGCTCTCGGGTATGTCGCGCCTGTCCTATCCACCCCCGTACGTTTTCTGGAAATTGACAACGTTTTGGTCCCATACAGAGATTAGATCGTTGGATAACGACCGTCAATCCCTGGTGTACAACCACCATCATGAGCTAATCGCAGCCAGCGACACCATCTCTGCCGTACGTTGATCGATAAATCTCCACAAGCCCACTACCCTCACCCTCACTCAACGTCATAGATGAAAGCAAGAGCGGACGAATTAGATCCCAAACTGGACTCGTTGAAAGCAGCATTTTCCGAAATCTCGAGACTCTCCAGCAAGTTGATGAATGAGCGGCACGCCGGCGACTGATAGAACTTAGAGATTCACACCGACACTTCCCTCCCTTCCCTCATCGACACCGGGCACGCCGCGCTTCGATCAAGATTGCAACCCGTCTCACCTCTTCCCCCCTCCCCCTCCACCACCTTCATATCGACTGATGGCTCCTTGATATCCCTTGTTTTTTTTATTAAACTTTCAACTATATGATTTACCCCTCTAGAGAAGCTGAGCGAATCTGCGGAGATTACCACATGAACGATTGTAGATGTCGGAGGTTTCAACTCAGGGGGCGACAGACAGCTTTTGACTACACCCATTCGCGAAGCGAAGGGCCTTAGGGTCGACCAAGCATGAGCACATTGGCGCAGTATCGGACTGTGCACGCCACTATTAAATCCGATGGGGTTGCCGGCACCCCCAATCCGTTTCCTCCACACCTGAGGCCTGGGCCTGAGCTGTCGGCAAACTGTGTAATCGTTCCGTGCGGCCGTTATACTACCGACACCTCCGGGCCGGGGTAGTGATGGAGGAGGCGAATGAGCGTCGATGTGCGAGTGGGGCTTACCTTTCTCATCCTATAAGAACATCTTTCCCTGAGAATACCATCCCGTCACCTCATCTCGACTATGACCACGACAAATGAGCCAACCACATACGGGGTCAAATACTCCGCTGATAAGGTTTTCACCGCTCCAGACCTCTTTTACCTCAAGAAATGGCACCAGCTCAAGTACATTAGACTCACCTGGCTCGACTTACACAACGTCGCTCGATGCCGTGTTCTCTCCCTTGACTACTTCGAGAGGTTACTCGAGTCCGCGAGCGGGAGACCCGGAGTGTCTGTTGTGGGGTGTGCGTTAGGTTTGGTGGGGTTGAGTATCGTGGATGGGTTCTCTGCGTCGGGAAATTATCTGTACGTCGCAGATTTGAGCTCGATGAGGTTGTGCACGTATGCACCCGGACACGCTATCCTCTTCGGATGGTTCCAGAACTCCCACGTCGGTCCAGAACTACCTCTGGAGTACGATCTTTGCCCGAGGACGTTGCTGGCCCGCCAGACCTCGTGAGTCATCCCCTCTTAGCCCCATGAGTCACTTCTCAAACAAAGGTCTTATCACGTGCGTCATTCAGAGAAGCATCTAAACGCGGTGCTTCATTTCTTGTTGGGTTCGAGATGGAGTTCATCCTCTTAAAGTCCACATTTCCGGAGGCTGAACCGATCAGCATCCACAATTGGTCCACGACGGCATCCATTTACACCGGCAGCGCTGGAGCCATCGTCCTCGAGGAGATCGCGGATGCGTTGCAGGCCGGCGGCATCGAGGTCCAAATGTATCACGCAGAGGCCGCCCCTGGCCAATACGAGGTGGTAACGGGACCTCTGTCACCACTTCAGGCAGCAGATGCGTTAGTGTACAGTCGGGAGTTGATTTACAACATCGCGAGCAAGCATAAACTCAGGGCTACCTTCGCTCCGAGGGTATTTGGGTATAGTTGTTCGTCACCCTCATCTCACTCATGACACCGGTATTCACAAATCGTGGGCAACAGGCGGAAGCGGAGCTCACACCAATATTTCGATTCACTCAGATACGTTCCAAGGTGAAAAGTCGCCAAAAGCTCCAACGCTCACACCAATAGAGGCTGTCTTCCTCCAATCCGTCCTCGACAGCATACAAGCGATCTCCGCATTGTCCCTCCCAACTGCCACGTCGTACGCAAGAACGGGGGATGGGATGTGGAGTGGTGGGACTTATGTCTGCTGGGGGGCGGAAAACCGCGAGGCTCCAGTTAGGCTTTGCGGGAATCCTGGATCTCATCGGTTCGAGGTCCGGTGCGTTGACGGGACGGCTAATCCGTATTTGTACCTGGCTTCGATCCTAGCGGCCGCCGTCCACGGGATAGATACAGGAAAGACGC
>Ga0307513_10005821_pt1 | contig 16188 bp, 16 predicted proteins | sample 15_EM_MG_FD_202174 | JGI IMG/M metagenome (GOLD analysis project Ga0307513, IMG submission 202174) | Populus trichocarpa ectomycorrhiza microbial communities from riparian zone in the Pacific Northwest, United States - 15_EM | ecosystem: Host-associated > Plants > Roots > Unclassified | place... | reverse complement strand
TGGCGCCGGCACCCAGTTTCGTCACTTCCTGGAACCATCATGCCCATCGTCTCAATGCGCCAGTTGCTGGACCATGCCGCTGAAAACAGCTACGGCATCCCGGCCTTCAACGTCAACAACCTCGAGCAGGTGCAGGCCGTGATGTCGGCGGCCGATGAAGTGGGTTCACCGGTGATCCTGCAGGCCAGCGCCGGTGCTCGCAAGTACGCCGGCGAGGCTTTCATCAAGCACCTGATCCAGGCGGCCGTCGAGGCCTACCCGCACATTCCGCTGGTGATGCACCAGGACCATGGCCAGAACCCCGACGTGTGCAAGGGCGCCATCGACCTGGGCTTCAGCTCGGTGATGATGGACGGCTCGCTGCAGGCCGACGGCAAGACGATCGCCAGCTACGAATACAACGTCGACGTGACCAAGAAGGTCGTCGAGATGTCGCACAAGGTCGGCGTGACCGTGGAAGGCGAACTGGGCTGCCTTGGCTCGCTCGAAACCATGAAGGGCGACAAGGAAGACGGCCACGGCACCGACGCCACGATGACCATGGACCAGCTGCTGACCGACCCGGAACAGGCGGCCGATTTCGTCAAGCGCACGCAACTCGATGCGCTGGCCATCGCCATCGGCACCAGCCACGGCGCCTACAAGTTCACCCGCAAGCCCACGGGCGACATCCTCGCCATCAGCCGCATCAAGGAAATCCACCACCGCATTCCCAACACGCACCTGGTGATGCACGGCTCGTCCAGCGTGCCGCAAGACCTGCTGGTCGTGATCCGCCAATACGGCGGCAACATCAAGGAAACCTATGGCGTGCCGGTCGAAGAGATTCAGCACGCCATCAAGTACGGCGTGCGCAAGATCAACATCGACACCGACATTCGCCTCGCAATGACCGCCGCCGTGCGCAAGTTCCTGGCCGAGAATCCCGAGAAGTTCGATGCTCGCGAGTGGCTCAAGCCGGCCCGCGAAGCCGCCAAGGCGATCTGCAAGCAGCGATACATCGAGTTCAACTGCGAAGGCCAGGCAGGCAAGATCAAGTCGCAGACCCTGACGCAGATCGCCCAGCGCTACGCCAAGGGCGAGCTTGCACAGACGGTCGTCTGACAAATCATCATTGTTGATGATGTCCCTGGCACCCGTGCCGTCTTCGGCCGGGTGAGGGGCCGGTGCCTCCTACAATTGCTGGCATAAAAAACGCATGGGACACGTCATCAGGCGTGTGCGGAAAGAACCTATTTCATGACGGCGGCTCTGCTGAATTCTTCCTTGACGTCCCTGCCGCTGCTGGCGCGGGGCAAGGTGCGTGACAACTACGCCGTCGGCGACGACCGCATCCTGATGCTGGCAAGCGACCGGCTCAGCGCCTTCGATGTGATCATGGGCGAACCCATCCCCGGCAAGGGCGCCTTGCTGACGCAAATGGCCTTGTTCTGGTTTGCGCACCTGGAAGGCATCGTCCCCAACCACCTGACCGGCGACGACCCCGCGAGCGTCGTGGCCCCGGCCGAACGCGAGCAGGTGCGTGGCCGTTCGATGCTCGTCAAGCGCCTCAAGCCCTTGCCTGTCGAAGCCGTGGTGCGCGGCTATCTGGCCGGCAGCGGCTGGACCGAATACCAGGCCAGCCAATCAGTCTGCGGAGTCAAGCTTCCTGCCGGATTGAAAAATGCGAGCAAGCTGCCCGAGCCCATCTTCACGCCGGCCACCAAGGCCGAGATGGGCGACCACGATGAAAACATCTCCTTCGAGCGCATGCAGCAGATCGTCGGTGCGGACCTCGCCGAGCGTGTGCGAAGCACGGCCGTCAAGCTCTACACCACCGCCGCCGCGATTGCACTGGCCAAGGGCATCATCATTGCCGACACCAAGTTCGAGTTCGGCCTGGACGCCGATGGCACGCTGACCTTGATGGACGAGGTGCTCACGCCCGACTCGTCACGCTTCTGGCCGATCGAAGGTTACGAACCGGCTTTTCGCGAAGGCCGCAACCCGCCCAGCTACGACAAGCAGTTCGTGCGCGACTGGCTCGAGCAGGCGCGTGTCGCCGGCCAGCCCTGGAACAAGAAGGCGCCCGCACCGGCTCTGCCGTCCGAGGTGGTCGACAAGACGGCGGCCAAGTACCGCGAAGCCTTGCAACGGCTGACGGCCTGAACTTCAAAGCAGCATGAAGTCGCGTCTGCTGAGCAGCTTGGATGCCGCGATCGCCGCGGCTGTACAACCCGTTCAGGCCGATTGCCTGCGCGCCGAGCGTGCGGGCTTGCTGGCGCGCCAGGGGCAGCTTGCCGAGGCGCGGGCAGTGATTTCGTCTCTGCAGGCCCAGTACGCCACGAAGTCCAATGCCGCCGTGAGCGGCTGGGTGGCTTTGGCCGAAGGGCTGCTGAGCCATTTCAGCGACTTGAACCGCGCCGCGCATGACAGGATGCGCCGCGCCTATGCGCTGAGCGGTGCCGCACGCGACATGAGGCTGCAGGCATTGGCTTCGGCCTGGCTGGCACACATGGACTATGCGTCCTACGACCTTGAGCCCATGGGTCGCCATGTGGCGGAGGCGCTTCAACTGGCCGATGCCGATCACCACGGTGCACGTGCACGTGCCTGCCTCGTGGTGGCCTTGGCCTATCACTTCGGCAATCGCTTCGAAAGCGCCCAGCCCTGGTATGCGAAGGCCCGCCTGCATGCCAACGCCGAAGGCGACGAGACGATGCTCAGCGCCATCATGTACAACATGGCCGGCTTGCTGACCGATCAGGCGCGGCAGCTGATGTTGACGGGCACACATGACACCTCGGTGGCTCGCCGCGCGATGCTCAGCCTCGAATCGACCAGCAACTTCGATGCACTGATCGGTACCGCATCCCTCAATTCCTTGGTGCCGCTCAATCGCGCCCGTGTCTGCTCGATGCAGGGGCAGTGGGCCGAAGCGGTTTCGCTGTACGAGGCGCACTTCAGTGATGGCCTGCTGCAGGGGCTCGACCGCATGCGCGCCTGGCTGGGGGCCGATCTCGCCTGGTGCCGCCTGCAACTCGGCCAGACAGAGCAAGCCTTGAAAGACGCGCTGGCCGCCGAAGTCGCCGTTGCGCACGACCGCGACGTGGACGATCGAGCCTCCGCCCACAGTCGCCTCGCGCAGATCTTCACGCAGCTGGGCCAAGCCGAGGCCGAGGCCCGTCACAGCGCCCAGGCCACCATCGACTGGCGCGCCCATGAGCGCGATCAGGCGCAGGCCGTGGCGGTGATGGACAAGGTGCTTGCCAAGACCCGCGGCTGAGCTGCGGTCGCCTGCTTGCCGCTGTGTGCGGCACTCAGCTCAGAACAACGCCATGCTGAGCTTGCGCCGGTACTGGTCGACCACCGGATCGGCGGACGCGGTGTTGACCTTGCCGGCGACCTCCAGTGTGCCCTTGGGCGCTGCGGCTTCGGGCTTGATCGGCGCGGGCTTGACCATCAGCTCCAGGATGGCGACGTAGGTCTTGCGAGCCAGTTCGTTGTTCCAGGCCTTGTCGCGCATCACGATCTCGAGCAACTCGTCCATGGCCTCGGTGAAGCGTTGTGCGGCGAAGTGGGCCTGCGCCAGCTCGAAGCGCGCATCGAAATCGCGGCGGTTGGCGGCAATGGCTGCGTTCAGGGTCTCGACACTCCGTGCTTCGAGGGCTTTCTCGCAGGCAGCGATCCAGTGGCCGGCCGCCGACAGCCGGCTGTCGAGCATCACCTTGCTGGCCACCGGCTCGAAAGCGCGGCGTGCCTCGGCCACACGGCCGGCCATCAACAGGGCACGCAGGTAGTCGTAGCGGCCGGTGTCGTTGGCCGGGTCGATGGCCACGGCTTCCTGCAGCTTCTCGAGTGCGCTTTCAGTGTCGCCCTCGGCCAGCAGCTCTTCAGCCTGAGCCACTTCTTCGACGGCGGCCGCTTCCTCGGCGCTGGGCACGTGACGATCGAGGAACTCGCGGACCTTCGGCTCGGCCAGGGCACCGACGAAACCATCGATCGGCTGGCCGCCCTTGAACAGCACGCAGAAGGGAATGCTGCGCACGCCGAACATCTGAGACAGCTGGCCCGAGATCTCGGGCTGCTCGTCGGCGTTCAGTTTGGCCAACTTGAACCGCCCGGCGTAGGCGACTTCCAGTTTCTCGAGCACCGGTGTCAGCGCCTTGCAGGGGCCGCACCAGGGCGCCCAGATGTCCAGCAACACCGGTTGCTGCAGCGACGCGTTGATCAGGTCGGTCTCGAAGTTTTGAATCGTGATGTCCATCGTGTTCCGGCAGGTGTTGGGCAGGGCTGAATGAGAGGAGGTGACGCCGCTCCGCCTACAATTCAATGTTATTCAGCATTTGGAGCGAGCCTTGAGCAGCGCCCCCCTGGTTGGCGTGGTGATGGGGTCCAGCAGCGACTGGGAAACCCTGCGCCTCGCGACCGAGATTCTCGCCGAGTTCGGTGTCCCCTTCGAGGCACGGGTCGTCTCCGCGCATCGCATGCCCGACGACATGTTTGCGTATGCCGAGGGCGCCGCTGCGCGCGGGCTTCGCGCCATCATTGCCGGTGCAGGCGGTGCGGCCCACCTGCCAGGCATGCTGGCGGCCAAGACCACGGTGCCGGTGCTGGGGGTACCGGTCGCGACCCGCCATCTCCAAGGTGTGGATTCGTTGCACTCCATCGTGCAGATGCCCAAGGGCATTCCGGTCGCCACCTTTGCCATCGGGAATGCTGGCGCCGCCAATGCGGCGCTTTTTGCCGTGGCCATGTTGGCCGGGGAGCAACCGGCCTTGCGCGCCCAACTCGAGGCTTACCGTGCTCGGCAGACGGAAGTTGCCCGGGCCATGAGTGCTGACCTGAAATGACGACGAGTTTTGTCGCACCCGGCGCAACCCTCGGCGTCATGGGTGGCGGCCAATTGGGGCGCATGTTCGTGCATGCCGCGCAGCAGATGGGCTACGCCACGGCGGTGCTCGACCCCGACGCGGCCAGCCCCGCCGGGCTGGTATCGCATCAGCATGTGCAGGCCGACTATCTGAGTGACGAGGGTCTGGCTCAACTGGCCCAAGTGGCTGTTGCCATCACCACCGAATTCGAGAACGTGCCCGCGGCTGCACTGCGCCGCCTGGGTACGCAGCGGCCCGTGGCACCGTCGGGCGACGCGGTCGCGACCTGCCAGGACCGTGCTCTGGAGAAGGCTCACTTCGTCGCATGTGGTGTGCCTTGCGCGCCGCACGCGCTGATCGAAACAGCCGCGCAGCTCGCCGCGATTGATGGCGCCTTGCTTCCCGGGGTGCTGAAGACGGCGCGCCTGGGATATGACGGCAAAGGCCAGGTGCGCGTCGGCGATCGCGAGCAACTGGGCACGGCCTGGGCGTCACTCGGGCGCGTGGGCTGCGTGCTGGAGAAGATGCTGCCTTTGGCTTACGAGGTGAGCGTGATCGTTGCGCGCGGGGCATCGGGTGAAGTGGTGCATTTCCCGCTGCAGCAAAACCTGCACCGCGAAGGCATCTTGGCAGTCACGCAGGTGCCCGCGCCCGACGTGACGACTGCCGTGCAGCAGCAGGCAGTCGCGGCCGCCGAGAAAATCGCCTCGACGCTCGGCTATGTCGGCGTGTTGTGCGTCGAGTTCTTTGTCCTCCAGGATGGCAGCCTGGTTGCCAACGAGATGGCACCGCGCCCGCACAACTCGGGCCACTACACGATCGATGCCTGCGATCTGTCGCAGTTCGATTTGCAGGTACGCACGCTGGTGTCCGCGCCTCTGTCCGCTCCGCGGCTGCATTCCAGCGCCGTGATGCTCAACCTGATGGGCGACTTGTGGTTCCGCCAGGGTGAGCTGGAAACCGCGCCGCCCTGGGATCAGGTGCTGGCCTTGCCGGGCGCGCACTTGCATCTGTACGGCAAGACCAGTGCACGCAAGGGCCGCAAGATGGGCCACCTGACCTTCACGGCAGCCACGCCGCAGCAAGCACGCGAAGCGGCGCTGCAGGCGGCCGAGCTGCTCGGTCTGGCTGCCTGGTGATCTCGCGACGATGCTGCTGAACGCACAAGATGCCGGCGCCATCGTGCGTGCGGCGCAGGCGCTCGCCGCAGGGGAGCTGGTCGCCTTTCCCACCGAGACGGTCTATGGCCTGGGTGCGCGGGCCGATGACGATGCGGCCGTGGCCAAGATATTTGCTGCCAAGGGCCGGCCGGCGGACCATCCGCTGATCGTTCACGTGGCCACTCCGGAAGGTGCACTGGCGTTTACCAGCGAATGGCCGGCGGCAGCGCGCCGACTGACCGAAGCCTTGTGGCCCGGGCCGTTGACGGTCGTCGTGCCCCGGCGGGCCGACATGGCAGCCGCGTCGGCGGGAGGGCAATCCAGCATCGGCCTGCGCTGCCCGAACCATCCGGTGGCCCAGGCGCTGTTGCGCGAAGCGAGCGCGCTCGGCGTCAAAGGTGTCGCTGCACCGAGCGCCAACCGCTTCGGCCGCATCAGCCCCACGCAGGCCCGTCACGTCGTGGATGAATTGGGAGGTCAACTCCTGGTGCTGGATGGTGGCGCCTGTCAGGGCGGCATCGAATCGACCATCGTCGACTGTTCCCGCGGCCATCCGGTCTTGCTGCGCCCCGGCCTGCTGACGCGTGCACGTTTGGAAGCAGTGGTCGGCGAACCCTTGCTCGACCGCGACGACGCTGCGCCGCGTGCTTCCGGCACCCTGGAGGCGCACTACGCGCCGCGTGCCAAGTTGCGGCTGATGCCGGTGGCAATGCTGCGCACGGCTTTGCAGATGCTGGACGGTCCGACCAAGGCGTCCGAACTGAAGCTGGCGGTATATTCCCGCACCGTGCCGCGAAGCGCGGCATCTGGCGCCGTCTACCGATCGATGCCCGCAGAGCCCGGGCCTGCGGCGCACGAATTGTTTTCAGTCTTGCGTGAACTGGATGACCAGAACGCGCATCTCATCTGGGTGGAAGAGCCGCCTGCCACTCCCGAGTGGGACGGCGTGCGAGACCGACTGCAGCGCGCTGCAGCGGCCTGACGCTTCGGCCTTCTTCACCTGCCCAAACCGATTTTTGGAGTGTTCATGAAGTTCAAGTTGGATGTGATGCGCAGTGCCGTGATGGCTGCATTGGCCGTGGTGGTGGCGTCGTGTGGGGGCGGCACGCAGATCGAGGCTTTTGTGCCCAAGCGGGTGATCGCCTTTGGAGACGAAACGAGTGCGATCAAGTCCAGTTCCGACGGCCAGGGGCGCAAGTACACGGTCAACGGGGTCGAGTTCTTCACTGATACGTCTGTCAGCCCCAGCGTCGTCATCCCGGTATCTCCGACGAAGATTACATGCGCCTCGAACGCCATCTGGGTGCAACAAATGGCTGCTGGTTTTGGCCTTCTGTTCCCGGAATGCGCTGGTAGTGCCACAACAGCCAATGGCGAGATGCGGGCTGCGAAGGGTGCCAAGGCGACAGAACTTGGGGCTCAGATCGACTTGTTCATGGCCGGCAACAACGGCACTTTCGGTAGCAACGATTTGGTGACGGTGATGGCTGGCATGAACGACATCATCGAGCTGTACACATCGAACCAGCCCAGCCCCACGGCCAATTCGAGTGCCCTGATCGAAGCTGCCCGCCAAGCCGGGACCGAGGTCGGTGCTCAGGTGGTGCGCATCACCGACCGGGGCGCCAAGGTCATCGTCTCCACCATCCCTAACATGGGACTCTCTCCCTTTGCCGCTAAAGAAGAAGCGGCGAATCCCGGTGAAGGTCGCGCGGCCTTGCTCAGCACAATGAGTACCGAGTTCAACACTCGTTTACGCCTGAAGTTGCAAGACGTTCGCGATGGCGGCCGTGCGGTGGGCTTGATCCTCGCTGATGAACTGGTCCTTTCCATGACCAACAATCCGTCTCTCTACGGCATCACCAATACCACTCAAGGGGCTTGCGGAACGACGACGGTGGAACAGCTGCTTCAATGCGATCAGACAACGACGCAGGATTCGAGTGTGGGCCTCACTTATGGTGCTGCATGGCTGTGGGCCGATGACACGCACCTGGGGCCGAATGTTCAGTCCCGTCTCGGATCGGCAGCCGAATCTCGCGCGCGCAACAACCCGTTCTGACAATTCTTTGAACGCCGCCTGAGCCCAACAGCGCCGCATCCCGGCGCTGTTTGCGTTTAGAGCCTCACCTCGTCATGTCCAGGGGGTTTCCCCGCTGCACGACTGTCGGCGGCAGAATCTATAGTGGCCTCCGGAAATAGAACGACCGTTCGTTCTTTCCAAGACTCATTGAAAGGTTGGCATGAAGTTCATTCGGTTCCTGGGCGTGGCAAGTGCCGCGTCGCTGTTGTTGGCGGCGTGCGGTGGTGGCGGTGATGGTGATCAGAGTCCCCGTGTTCATTACAGCGCCACGGTGTCGTTCGGCGACAGCCTGAGCGACGTCGGCACCTACGCCACGACGAACTTGAAGGCTGCGACGGGTGGTGGCAAGTACACCGTCAATGGCCCGTCCGGCAAGAACTGGACGGAGCTGATCGCCGGGCAACTTGGAACCGGCACCCCGTGTGCTGCACAAACGGGCCTCGAATCATCGGGGCCGCTTCTAGGCTTCGCGGAAGCCAGCGCGACTCACACTGGTTGCTATGGCTATGCGCAGGGCGGCGCGCGTGTCACCAACCCGGTGGGCCCAGGCAACAAGGCGCTGATCGCTGCAGGTGATACCAGCGGCTATGTGGGCCAGCTGACGGTGCCCGTTGTCACTCAGATCAACAACCACCTGACCGCCATCGGCGGCACCTTCAGCGGGACCGAACTGGTGACGGTGATGGCCGGCGGCAACGATGTGTTCATCAACCTCGCTGCCGTGAGTGCTGGCCAGGCGACGCCGACACAGGCGGTCACCGCGATGGGTCAGGCCGGCGGCGAACTGGCGGCTTACATCAAGAACCTGATCTTGGCCAAGGGCGCGACGCACGTGGTGGTGGTCAACCTGCCCGACGTCAGCCAGACGCCGCTTGCCTATGCGCAAAGTGCGCAGGTGCAGGGACTGATCAACACGATGACGACCACCTTCAACGCACAGTTGCATGCGGGTCTCCTCGACGGCACATCGGGCGTGGTGCTGGCGGGCGTCCTTGAAGTCGACGCCTACACGCAAGGCCGCGACCAAGTCGCGAACCCCGGCACCTACGGCCTGACCAATGTGACCGCCCCGGCCTGCGACTTGACCAACGCCAACACGGCGAACACGAAGACGATGCCCTTCGCCAGCTCGCTGGTCTGCAGCACCAACACCTTGATCGTCGGCGACACCTCGCGCTACGAGTTCGCCGACACCGTGCACCCCACGCCCTACGCGTACCAACTGCTCGCGCAGTTCGTCACCAAACGCATGATCGAGTCCGGCTGGCTGTGAGCCGTCGGCCTGAACTGAACATCTCAAGGACATTTCCATGACGCATGGCATCAAGACCTTCGCGCTGGCCGCGATGACGCTGCTCGGCAGCTCGGCCGCGCTGGCCCAATCAGCTGGTACCTGGATGGTGAAGGGCGGTGTCAACCGCATCGATCCGCATGTCACCAGCGGCAACCTCTCGGCACCCAGCCTGCCCGACAGCAAGGTCGACGTGAAGGCCGCGAATGCGGCCATTCTCACGCTCACTTACATGCTGACCGACGAGACCTCGCTCGAGTTCTACGCCGGCCTGCCCTACAAGCACGACGTCGTCGGCGCTGGCGCGCTGTCGGGCATGGGCAAGCTCGGCACGGTGAAGCAGGTGTCACCTACGCTCTTTGCGCAGTACCGCTTCTTGCCGGCTACGTCGGTGTTCCGCCCCTACGTGGGCCTCGGCCTGACCTACGCCTACTTCTACGGCGAAGAAGGCTCGGGCACGCTGACCGCGCTCACCAACCCGGGCGGCCCTCCGACGAAGATGTCGGCCGACTCGGCCTTCGGTCTGTCGCCGCAGCTCGGCTTGTCGTTCAAGATCAACGAGCGCTGGTATCTCGATGGCTCGGTCATCAAGACCTACCTGAAGAACAAGACCACCTTGTCGACGGGCCAGAGCATCGACACCAAGCTCGACCCGATTTCGACCAACCTGTCGATCGGCTACAGGTTCTGAACGCTGTTCGCGGGCAGGCCCTGGCGGGCTCGCCTGCGACGCCGGGTCTCGATGGTGATCTTCATCACCAGGATGCTCGCCGCCATCAGCAGCGTGATGGTGTTGGCCAGCGTCATCGGCCATGAGTTCAGCAGCAGGCCATAGGCCAGCCACAGCGCCACGCCCAGCGTGAAGGCGCTGTACATGCCGAGCGAGATGCCGCTCACGTCGCGTGTGCGAAAGGTGTGCCAGGCCTGCAGCGCGAACGAGCCGGTGGTGAGCGCAGCGGCGGAATAGCCCAGCCATTCGGTGAAATAGTTCATCGCGTCAATCCTGATCGGGCTCGGGTGGCGAAGCCGGCACGGGCGCGGAGGCGGGCACCGGCACCGGCGGCGGCGCTGGTGTGGGCACGGATACCGGCTCAGGCGCAGCGGCGGGCGGCAATTCAGCGGGCAACTCCGGCAGCGGCACCGGAGGCAAAGGCGGTGCGATGTCGCTGGCAGCCCATTGCACCAGCGCCTCGAGCGCAGGGCGCGCGGCCGCGGCATTCGGGTGGTTGATGATCGCCACCAGCACATAGCGCCGCCCGCCGGCGCTCAGCACATAGCCGGCCATGCCGGTCACATCGCGCAGCGAGCCGGTTTTCAGGTGGGCGCGGCCCGTTGCGCTGTTGCGCGACCGGCGCATGGTGCCGTCGATGCCCGTCACCGGCAGCGAGCTCATCAGCTCGGGCATCACCGGGCCGGCGAAGGTGGATCGCAGCATGCGCGAGAGCAGCTGCGCAGTGACTCGCCCATCGCGCGACAGGCCCGAGCCGTTGTCGACCACGGTGCCACGGGCATCTTCGCCATACCGCTCGGCGAGCCACATGCTCATCATGTCGCGCGCCTGGTCGGGCGTGCCCACGCCGCGCTGCATCAAGGCCAGCGTCAGGAACAACTGCTGCGCCATCACGTTGTTGCTGAACTTGTTGATGTCGCGGATCAATTCGGCCAGCGGCGGCGAACTCAACTCGAAGCTGGGCGGATCGCCGGGTGCGAGGCCATCGCGCACGCGGCCGACCAGTTTGCCGCCCATCTCGCGCCACAACCCGGCGAGCGCGCGGGCGTTGTAGCTCTTGGGGTCGGCATAGGCCACGGGCCACTGTTTCTCGACACAGCTCGCGGCGTAGTGCCCCAGAAAGCGAATGCGCAGTGGGTCGTTGAAGTCGGGCCGCAGCGCGCCACGCCAGTCGTCGCACACGCCGTTCGACAAGGGCACGCTCAGGTCGATGCGCACGCCCGACAGCGGCGGCTCACTCGAGACGATGGCGATGCCGCGCGCCACGTCAGGCGTGAAGGTCAGCAGCACCGACTTGTAGTTGAGCAGCAGCGCATCGGGCCCGACGTTCGACGGGCGGTAGGGTTCATTGTCGAACTGCGCCGGGTCGTGCGGCGGCAGGTTGAAGGCACTGCGGTCGAGCACGATGTCGCCGCGGATCTCGCGCACGCCGAGTTGCTGTACGCGGCGCAGCAGCAGCCACAGGCGCTCCTGCACGAATCGGGGGTCGCCCGTGCCCTTGATCACCAGGTTGCCTTCGAGCACGCCGTTGAGCGTGGCTCCCTGGATCCACACCGGCGTGGTCCAGCTCCAGGCCGGGCCCAGCAGATCGAGCGCTGCCGTGGTGGTCAGCAGCTTCATCAGCGACGCCGGGTTCACCGGCAACTGGGGCTGCCAGGCCAAGCGCGGCGCGCTCGCGCCCACTTCATGCACCACCGCCACCATCGATTCGCGCGGCACGCCGGCGCGTTGCAGGGCGGTTTCGACCTCGAAGGGCAGGGGAGCCGGCGCGGCGGTCGCAACGGCCGCCTGTGCAAGCAAAAAGGCAGCGGTGGCGCTGCGCAGAAACAGGGCAAACGACATGGGGGAATGATCGCATGCAGGCCGGCGAGCGATGGCCGGCCGGTAGACTTCGGCCATGGCCCACCTGCTGGCGTTCGACACCTCCACCGAAGCGATGAGCATCGCACTGCAATCGCCGCAGGGCTTGCTCGTGCGCGAGGCCGTGGGCGGCCCACAGGCGTCGGCGCGGCTGATTCCCGACATCCTGGCGCTGCTGGACGAAGCCGGCTGCACGCTGGCGCAGCTCGACGCCATCGCTTTCGGCTGCGGCCCGGGCGCTTTCACCGGCCTGCGTACGGCCTGTTCCGTGGCCCAGGGGCTGGCCTTCGGTGCGAACAAGCCCGTCCTCGCGGTGGACAGCCTGCTGCTGGTTGCGCAGGACGCACGCAGCCAGCTGCCGGACCAAGCCCCGCTCGACGTCTGGGTCGCGATGGATGCGCGCATGGACGAGGTCTACGCCGGCGCCTACCGCTGGCAAGGCGCGCGCTGGTCGGCGCAGAGCGCGCCGGCGCTGTATGCCGTCGAGGCGCTCAACGACCGCTGGGAAGCCATGCCGCCGGCCGTCATCGCAGGCTCGGCGCTCAATGCATTCGGTGATCGGCTGAACACGCGTGATGCCAAACGCCTGCCCCAGGCACGTTCACGTGGTGAAGCGCTGATGCAGGTCGCGCAACAACGGTGGATCGACGGCGCTGCAGTGGACGCCGCCCACGCGCTACCGGTCTACGTGCGCGACAAGGTGGCTCAGACGACAGTCGAGCGCGAGGCCATTCGGCTTGCCAAGGAGGCGCTGTCATGATGCTTCGTCAAATGTGGCGGGACGAGCGCTGGGCCGCTCCCAAGCCGGCCCGCATCCCCTTGGGGGATCGTCCAAGGTACTCGTTGGACGAGGGGTTGTCATGAGCGCGGTACTTCGCGACGAGCGCCTGCTGCTGCCGATGACGGTCAAGCAGCTCGATGCCCTGCTCGCGATCGAACAGCGGGCCTATGCCTTTCCGTGGACGCGCGGCAACTTCATCGATTCGCTTGCGGCCAGCTACCCGTCGCAGGTGCTGTATGGGTCACAAGGCGAACTGCTCGGCTACTTCGTCGTGATGGAAGGCGTGGAGGAACTGCACCTGCTCAACATCACCGTGACGCCTGCTGCGTGGGGGCAGGGCCATGCGCGCTTCATGCTCGACGAACTGTGTGTTCTCGGCCGTGCGCGCCAGGCGCAGCAGATCTGGCTCGAGGTGCGCGAAAGCAATGCGCGTGCGAGGGCGGTCTACGAACGCTACGGCTTCACGCACATCGGGCTGCGCCGCGGCTACTACCCGGCCGCGCGCCACACCCATGCCAGCGGGCGCGAAGACGCTGTGGTGATGAACCTGGTTCTGACGGGAGTGCGCCATGGGATGGAGTGAACGCCAGGTCGCGATGCTGGACGAGATGGGCATCCGCGTCTGGAGCCCGCCCGACACTGCGCCGCCCGTGGAGCCGGTGCCAGCGGCTCGCGTGGCGGCAAGCACGCCGGTCCCGGCAGCAGCCATGCGTGAGGCGCCGGTTGCCGTCTTGCAAGCCGAGCCCGGCTCGCGCCCGCTCCACGTCGACACCATGGGCTGGCCCGAGTTGCGCGAAGCGGTGGCCGGCTGCACCGCGTGCAAGCTGTGCACGGGCCGCAAGCAGACGGTGTTCGGCGTGGGCAACGAGCGCGCGCACTGGATGATCGTCGGCGAGGCGCCGGGCGAGCAGGAAGACTTGAAAGGCGAACCCTTCGTCGGCAAGTCGGGCCAGCTGCTCGACAACATGCTGCGTGCCGTGGGCCTCACGCGGGGCGATGCGCCGGCCGAGCAGCAGGTCTACATCGCCAACACGGTGAAGTGCCGCCCGCCTGGCAACCGCAACCCCGAGCCGGCCGAACTCGCGCAGTGCGAACCCTTCCTCATCCGCCAGATCGCGCTGGTGCAGCCGCGCATCATCCTGGCGATGGGGCGCTTCGCGGTGCAAAGTTTGTTGCGCAGCACGGAGCCCATTGGTCGCCTGCGTGGGCGGGTCCATCAGTACCAGGGCGTGCCGCTGGTGGTGACCTACCACCCCGCTTACCTGCTGCGAAACCCGGAAGACAAGTCCCGCTCGTGGGACGATCTTTGCCTGGCACGCGAGGTGCTGCAGCCGCGCTAACGAGGGCGCCGCAGGGTGCCCGGTATCATGGCCACACACGGCCCAGCCTGCGAGCGACCCGCCCTTCATGATCCAACTGCCTTCCATGCGCGACAGCGATCTGCCCGACGCAGACACACTGCCTTGCATGCTGGTGTGGTTGTCGACCGATGGCGTCGTGCTGCGCACCAACCGCGCGTTTGCCGAATTCACCGGCGTCTCGCACACCAGCGACGCCGGCCTGGCACTGCCAGCCATGCTGAGCGCCGACTCGGCCACGGCCCTCGCTGCCGGCCTGCAGGGCCAGCGCGACTTCACGCTCAACCTGCGCATGCCGCGCTCGCGCAGCTCGTCGTGGGCCGATGCCTGGCTCGACTGCAGCGCGCGCTGGCTGCCTGCACACGGCTGCTACCTCTGCGCCGTCCACGACGTGACCGAGGCCCGGCTGGCCGAGTTGTCGGCCCGTGGCCGCGCCGACCAGTTCCAGTTGCTGGCCGACAACCTGCCGGTGTTGATCTCGTATTTCGAAGCGGGCACCTTCCGCTGTCTGTTCGCCAACAAGCTGTATGCGCAGACCTTCGGCTTCGACGAGCATTCGGTGATCGGGCGCACCTTCGCGCAGATCATCGGCGAAGAGGCCGCCACGGCCATCCAGCCCTACGTCGACTACCTGCTGTTCGAGCGCAAGCCCACGTCGTACGAGCGCGAACTGCGTGGCGCAGACGGGCGGCGCTTGTGGCTTGAAGTGAATCTCATCCCCCACCTCGGGCCCGACGGCACGCTGCTAGCAGCCTTCGTGCTGATCACCGACATCAGCAAGCACCGGCTGGCCGAGAACGCGGTGCGCGAATCTGAAGAGCGGCTCAGCAAGTTCATGCAGGCCAGCGTCGAAGGCATCCTGTTCCACAAGGACGGCTACCTCACCGACGCCAACGAGCCGCTGTGCGAGCTGGTCGGCTACTCGCACGACGAGCTGATCGGCCGCCAGGTCTTCGACTTCGTGCCGCCGGACCAGGTGAACCGCATCGCCACCACGATGCAAGCCGGCGAAGAGACGGCCTACGAAAGTGTCATCCTGCACAAGGACGGCCGCCGCCTGCCGGTCGAGTTCATCGTGCGCACCATCGAGCGCCACGGCGAGCGCATGCGCATGAGCATCGTGCGCGACATCCGCGACCGCCATGCCGCGCAGGCCCACATCCGGCACATGGCGCACAACGATGCGCTGACCGGTCTGCCCAACCGCCTGAGCCTGATGGAGCACCTGGGCCACATGATCGCGGCCGCGCGCCGCGACGACTCGCAGGTGGCCCTGCTGTTCATCGACCTCGACCACTTCAAGCGCGTCAACGATTCGCTCGGCCATCTGGTGGGCGACACGCTGCTGCAGACGATCGCGCGGCGAATCACTGAGAGCCTGCGCACCACCGACGTGGTGGCGCGTTTCGGTGGCGACGAGTTCATCGTGCTGCTGCCGCGCACGCTGCAGCGCATGGACATGGAAGAAGTGGCGCAGAAGCTGCTCGCCGCCATCGAGGTGCCGCTCAATGCCGACGGGCGGCTCATCTCGGTCACGCCGTCGATCGGCATGTCGATGTTCCCGCACGACGGCGAGACGGCCGACGACCTGATCAAGAACGCCGACACCGCGATGTACCTGGCCAAGTCGCGCGGGCGCGCCAACTTCCAGTTCTTCACGCCCGAGATGGCGAGCTCGGCCTATGACGCGCTGGTGCTCGAAAGCCAGATGGCGCAGGCGCTGGCGCGCGGCGAGTTCGTGCTGCACTTCCAGCCGCAGGTGCGTGCGAGCGACGGCGTGCTGGTCGGTGCCGAGGCCCTGATCCGCTGGAACCACCCCGAGCGCGGGCTGTTGTTGCCCGACGCCTTCATCACGCTGGCCGAGCAGCAGCGCCTGATGCTGCCCATAGGCCAATGGGTGCTGCGCGAAGCGGCCCGTTGTGCGCGTCAATGGCATGCCGATGGCCTGGTGAACGTGCCGGTGGCGGTCAATTTGTCGAGCGTGCAGTTCCAGACCAGCGGCTTCACCGCACTGATCGAGCAGCTGCTCGCCGAAGAAGGCGTGACCGGCGACCTGATCGAGCTCGAGCTCA
>Ga0307513_10005820_pt1 | contig 16188 bp, 13 predicted proteins | sample 15_EM_MG_FD_202174 | JGI IMG/M metagenome (GOLD analysis project Ga0307513, IMG submission 202174) | Populus trichocarpa ectomycorrhiza microbial communities from riparian zone in the Pacific Northwest, United States - 15_EM | ecosystem: Host-associated > Plants > Roots > Unclassified | place... | reverse complement strand
GCCCGCATCCTCATCGGCCCTTCGCCCTGGAGATTGGCTCATCCCACGAGCCATCTCCACCCCCCAGAATACTACCACGGTCAATATTCCTATGAAAGCAGTGAGCACGATGACGACGGACGGGACTATTTACTCAACAAACATCCATATTCGGCTTTGTTTGTAGCACCAAGCAGAAAGGGCTTGCTCTTGGCTTGCTCCGAACCTAGTCCATACCAGGCCTTTTACCGCAGGCGTGTCGATGGGTTGGGCAAATCCCCAATGGGTTGATGAGCAGACAGTGAGTGCGCGTCATTGACTATTTGTTCAACCTCACAAGCGATTTCCAGTAATAAGCGGTATTCGCGCCGGCGCCGTCTACGAAAATAGTGTTCACTGTCGCACAAATTTACGCTGGGATGATACCAGTGTTCATGTTTTTTTTGCTCTGGACGCTTCCGGGTGCCATGATAATGTACGGATTATCACTCGGGGTGCAGCTGATGGACGAAATTCTCCCTTGTCCAGTGTATGCTCTGTTATCCGGTCTGAATGCAGCAACCTTTGGGATTGTATGACCTAGACGTATCCAGATTGTGCTGAAAACTTATATCGATCATTATTTAACGGCTTGACTGGGTCATGAAGCTCACGCGACCATCAATCCCATACCTGGAGACAAGAATATTTTTTCAGCGAAAAGAACCCACATTCCTGAAGTAAGGAAATAAGTAATTACACAAACGGAGCGTGCAGCCTTGCAATTGACCATATCTCATCTACTAAGTAGTACGATCTGCAGATGTTGATTCTCTCCATCACTTCAAGTTGTCCGAATTTTGGTTGGTTCGGCATGAGTCGGGGATTAGCGTGCTCGGCACGCTGCCAGGATAAGTAAATCCACGTTGACTACCAGCTCTCACCAGCGATTGTTCAATTAAAAAATGTAATCGTTGTCTGGTACGCTTCTGCCTTCCTTTACAAGTTACATGACTCTTTTATTCTAGCTGCAGGCTACCAAATCTCCCCAGTAAATACAGTTCACTTCAACTGTCCTTCTCCCGAGACTACAATCGCTTGTCATTTTGAGCACACTACCAACACACTACGGATGATAATCTACGTAACAACTTGAAAAGCTGGGCCCTGGCGGTACAGAATACACTGGCAAGTGGTGTTCAAATTTCTCGCATCGGAATCAAGGTACGACGTTACTACAAGGAAGCAATAAAAAATACACTATTGTGTGCTGATTTCGAGGGTAGAAATTTCCTGAAATTTCATTGTTCTCTCGCACAAGGCCGTACCACTAATTGATCAATTAAAATGGAATCGTTGTCCATGTTTCTGCCTTCCTTCATTGGTCAGCTTGGCCACTCAAACACTATAAATACTAGCTGCAAGCTACTAAACCCCTCAATCAATACAGTTCACTTTCAGCCATCTTTCTCCCGACTCTTGTATCGCTAGTCCATTTTGAGGACAGCACGTGATCATACGCGAACCTTGTTAACTTTCTGTGATCACTTGTTGCGAGCGAAGCGAGCAATCATTCTCTAAGGGCTGAAGGCTGGAACAAACAAAGCCAAACTTTCCGGTGCAAAGCGAAAAACAGGGGGGCCTCGACGATGTATCCCCTTTACTTCTGTTATTTCTTGCTCAATACCTCCCAGAATGTACAAATGGATAGAATAGATGATTCTTTATGTATTTCCGCGAAAAATTTCAGGACTCCGCACCATTAAACTCGCTTTTGGGATACTCTTTTTTTCACCGGAACAAACCGGAACCCGTGTTCTCCAGTATTTTCCATCTTGCTTTTGCATTTTCATTTTCCATCTATTTACTCATTCTATTTAAATAAAAACTATGACCAGGAAGGATGGCGCAATGTCCACCAGCTAGGATGAAGGCGAAGCGAGCCCCCCGCTGCCGGCGGTCCTTAATACTGTTGTTCACCATGCCCGATCCCGTCATCTCCCCTCGCTTCTTGGGCGCTGGCGCACTCAACCACCTTTTCACCTCCAATATCGATTCCAGTCGCGATGCGATCAAAAACGATCTCCGTGGCCCGGGTAAAATCCTCTACGATCAGACCATGGTATTTACGCGGCTCCGCGTTCATGAACACAACAAACAATTAGTCACGAACTGTGCTAAATCCTTGACGGCCGCCTTTGCAGACGATATTGCCCTTCTGAGGGAATTGGCAGCGCAAGCTTCGACAAAATTACCTGACCAATTGGAGCAGGAGGAGAAAGAAGACGCGACCAATGACCCAAACAAGGATATTCAAAGCGGCAATCATGGAAGTGTAGAAGAGAAAAAGATGTATGCTCCCTTGGTGCGGACCTTTCTCAACGATGTTTTCTTCCTTGCTCTGAATATTCTCTTTTAGGTCAAATTATTGAATCACATCACGCAATTTGGTGAGCCCAATGAACTTCGCAAATTCGAGAAAACGAAGGGCATGCTCAAAGCCGACGAGCCTCACACGTTTGGTTTCCCCAGTGTCAGTCCCGACATGACAATTTCTCCGGAAGGTGTAGATGCGGCTCGCTCGAAGAAATGGCGCGATCGTGACGCATTTGGCGAGGTGAAGCCGTCGAATAAGCAAGGGCCTAAGCCTGCGCTGCCGGGCTCGATACCGCCAATTGTGACTCAGTGCGCCGACTACGCGCGGCTTTTTATGTCCGCCCGCCCGTTTATGCTCTTCTGCATCGGGATCCTAATCTTCGGAACGCAATTTTGCGTCGGGATCTTTGATCGCGATGGGATCACATTTTCCCCCATCCACGACATGTTCAAGGACACCGAGATCCTCGTCCGCGTTGTGCACAGTCTCGCTTGTCAATTGTCGATCGAGGAGCTAGGTCTCGACCCCACTGTTAAAGTTTTGACCGATAAGGAAACCGAGGAGCTCACTAAGCAGCGTGCCAAAGACATGTATCCTTCTGCCCTGGTGTCATGCGGTGGACGTGAGTGGTGCACTATTGGGTGTCCGATATGGTCTTCTCTTTCGCTTTTGGGTCGAGGAACCAATGTTTGGCGTGTCAGGGAGTGCGTTCGAGACAACAACCATCGCCGAAGCCTGGCACAAGATGTGAAGATCATGAAGACGGCTTGGCGCAGCAGTGCCAGGACATCTGAGTCCGATATTTACATGTCGATTCCAGATCCATATCCCAAAGGCGTTGCTGCATTTGAATGCGGCGGTGACGTCAAATTTCCTTTAGTTGGGTTCCCAATTACCGTGCAGAATTTGAGGAACAAAGATCGTCAGGACCTTTCAACAGCAACACTGACGCCCGTTCTCCATCGGCTCATTCTTCGCACTGTTGGGCGCCCGATGTGGGAATACATGTCGGAAAAAGATCTGCTCATTGGCTTCAGAGATGCCATTCGAGGTCGGTGTTTCATAATTGGAGGTCGCTATCATCTCACGCAATGTTTCAGCGCACAAGGCCCTCTGTGCTGTGGGCATACTTCACCGCGACATCAGCGCAGGCAATGTCCTACTAACTGAGGCACAGAACGGTGGATTCATTAGTGACCTCGAGTTTGCTCGCGTCCAAAGCTCGACCATCCGAAGACGCCCAGTGGTAGAGAACATCAACTTCAACCCGCCGACCCCGCAGAGCACCGGGGGGTACAGGATCCCTACGGATGCTACGCAACGCACTCACATTACGTTCGAGTCAGGGGTAAAGGTCAAACGAGGTGCACGTCTTCAAAAAGAAGCTGTTTCTCCAATGTTGTTCTTTTGACTGAGAGCATTTCGCAGGGAACTGCCCAATTCATGGCCATGGCCTTGCTCAGACAAGACTCGGATGTCGACGATCATGTCGTGCACGAAGCGGCTCATGATATCCAATCTTTTATCTGGGTCTTCTCATACTGCATTATGCGCAATCTCCTAATTTGTGCTTCCAAACACCCACAGCAAGAGGTCAGGGATCAACGCCAGGAATTTCGACGGCTATTTTCTGCTGCCTTCGCCCAAACTACGTTCAAGAACATTGTAATGGCAAGGGGCAGCAATTCTCATGCCCTGACCTTCCCAAAAGATAAAGATATCAGAGGGATAATTGACAGCTTCATGAGCAAAAGTCTTGTCAACCTTTTCGCAGGTCTCCAGGAGCTTATCTGGGCCGTTGAGAAACCATCCGGTGGAGTGCAGTTGACTCACGATGATCTTCTTAAATTAGTGGACAAAGCGATTGAGTCGTTGTAAGAGTAGTTTGGAGTACATTGGCCACCGAAGTTTGGATGTATAAATAAATCACCCACAGTTGTAACTGTAGTTCTGATTTGCGGCATGTTGCCAGTGGCAGATGTATCATGATTGCACCAAGTGCCCGTTGTCAGAAACTCCAAGAAACTCTGTCCCTGCTACAACGTACCAACTTTTCCGCACGACCTGCCAACGTTCGAAACCCCAGAGGTTGGCCAGAAAGAGTCCCGACTGCGGTAGAGAAGCGATCTGAAGCGATGACCGAGTCTTTGTAATGAGCGCCGGCCCGACCCACGTGCTGGCTAACTGCTGCCACGATGACCACAGCGTTTCTCGTTTCTGGTACCCGTCTCTCCATTTCTCTTCCATCCACCATACTCAGGTAGCTTATTTCGACTCTTAATATCTCGGGCACTCTGGGCATCTTGGATCGATACAAAACCTTTTGGTTGGCACACACCTCACCCTTGAAAGAGCTTTGGAGACGATAACCGTGTACACAAAACAAAATCTTCAAGCCAGAGACGAAGACCATGTCGCTAATATTGACGATATTCTTCCTTGTATTCATTGGGCAACTTGTAACGTGGATAGGCAAGACTGTCCTACTAGATTTTGTGCGTCACATTCCGCCTGCATGTCATGCCAGCGAGCTGAACAAGAGACATTCCATACATTCTTCGAAATCACACCCTTCTGCGTCGTAATTAACTTTCGAATGATATGATTAAATTCTGTGCTGCGATTCCAGACGTACGACCTGTACCTTCGTGTCAGCCGTTCGCCCCTAGCGGCCCGCCAGCGCGCCCTCAAATCCGAAATTCTAACCACGAAATCGGAGCTCCTGAAGACAAGTGCTCAAGATCAATTCGCGAAGTGGGCGAAGCTGAGACGGAGTGTGGATAAAGGTCTTGCAGACCTCGAAAAACTGAGTGCGTCACCTTTATTTATCCTTGCTATATCACCTCTGACATTTCCGTCATTTCCCCATCTCATCTCACTTGACCCTGCCTGTAGATGCGGAGGTGGCCTCGTCCAAATCTGGATTCTCCATGAAGTTTAACTCGCTCCTGTGGCTCTTGACCACAGGAATGCAGTTCGCTGTCGGATGGTGGTACAGAAAGCAGCCTGTGTTCTACCTGCCTGAAGGGTGGTTCGGTCCGCTGAATTGGTGGCTTTCTTTTCCCTTCGCTCCTGCTGGTATGTCATTCTTTGTATTTTATTTCCTTCGCTTCTTCGGATATGTTTTCCGCGTTTTCTGCTCCTGCTTTTCTAATATTTCTTCATTGGAGAATGCGATTTTCTTCAGTTATAATTCCCTCCTACTTGTTTCGACCTCTTCCCTGTAAATTTATTTTTCTACCTTTCTACCCTTGCCAAATTTGTGGAATTCCCTGGCTTCCATTCTTCCACCTCGTTCATCTCTCCCCCCTTTTCTTCTTTTCTTACTTTTCGCCCCATCACACAGGTTCCGTCAGCGTAGGCGTCTGGCAGATGGCGTGCAGACGTGTCGTAGTCGTTATCGAGAAGGTGGTGAAAGATTTCGCCGGTACGTCGTCGCCGTTTTTCGCGATATTCGCCACCATCGTGACCCAACATCTAATCCTGTACACTTTTTCCCCCCAGGGTCTTCGCTATCATCAAACGAGTCAGAATCTAGCGAAAACCCCGTTTCAGGATTGGCTGCTCCGACGCCGTTTAACACACCCAAGAAGGAGATGGGTAAGAAAGAGTCGTAGGACGCTCTATTTATGGGACCTTGTGATTGGCTACGCGTTCGAGACTTTGCAATGGAAGTGCTTAAATACACGGTGCGACCGTAGGGGGCTGCTTAAAGGCCTCTTTTAGATGTATACGGTGGAAGCCATTGATATAAGGATACAAGGGGCCCTATAAATACTTATTCCAGGAGGCTCAGAGTCTCGTGTTGTTTGTTCCATACATAATTGCTTGGTATCATACTCGTCTCCTCCTTTTTTTTTTATCGAACTTGTAGGTGATTGGAAGTCAGGACGAGATATGCTGCTCATCAAGGTTGCCGGTAAGTAGGGATCAGTGGCCATGTCGATGCGGTCTGGCTGTTAGAGTACACTGCAGGTGAATGTGTATGCCCAATGCCGAGATGTGGATCGAAGGGAGGCCTCTCTGGGCCCTGGGCCCAGGGGATCAACGATATCTGGATTGTTTGTGTCTAGTCTTTGAACTGCGTTGTCGGTCATGAGGAGATGAGATTTCATTTTTGGACGCCGGGACAAGATCTATTTCTCCACAATCAACCATGATCCCGGATGGAAATCTAGCCAAAGCCCTGTATCTCAATATGGTATGTATTTTCGAGGTCTCGGCATCAATCCCTCGAATTTCCGATATGCATTGCTTTCGGTGAATAAAGGAACAAGAAACTAAATTGGGTGGCGATAATATCCTGATCCTGTCAACCCTTGGAGGTTCAGAAAGTCTAATTGTCGAGAACGATCGACCCTTCCTTCCTTCTTTCGCTCCGATAGGTTTATGTGGCGCACCCCGAGCTTTCTACGCAGAGAGTCTGGGGCAAATGCAAATGTTATAGGTATCAATTTACTGGAACAGATGCTGGTAAATTCGTTGTGTAGATCATGTAGGTATACGCCATAAATACAGTCCAGGAACTCAATTCCTTTGAAGATTGCAGCTAGTGAAGCGCGATGCGAACTTGAAATTGAGCACCCTTGGGTAGGAATATACTTAAGGAGATGCGGAGAGATGGAGTCATAGAGAGGCCAAGTCTATCTTTATTACTAGTTTCATTGCAGCTCTTGAACGAATTTACTCTGAAGGACCAGACTCAAGAAGTTATCCGGAGCTTCAAGCAGGATCCGAAAAATGATTTCAAGATCGTCAGGTAGGAGCCCCCTTCGAAGACGGCTACCCACTTTCTTATCTGATAATGATCGTCAATCGAGGTGAATTTCTTCATTGCAGATGGGTCTAAAGGATCATTAATTCAGACGCCGTATCGAGGACCCATAGGGCATGTAAAGAATGCAAGCTTGGTCTTAGTTGGATAAATAGCTAGAACGTAATTTTTTTTACCCTCGCTGGGAACAATCCAACAGACTTGCGTTTTGCAAGCGCAAGCGCAGCGCCGGGCTTGGGTCCTTTATGCCTGACTCCATCATCGTCATCGCCCTTCGTAGAACTGTCCTTTCCATCCCAAGGTTTCTTTTGCCTTGGTTCCACGACCGGTCGCAGAGGTTTCCACCGCTGAAAGTTGTTCTTCAGCCTGCTTGGGAGGCCGGTCTGTCCTATATCTCGGATTATCTGCCAGAGGAGACTTGCGCCCGCTCCTGCCTTTGTGCTCCGGTCTGTCGACAGGTTTGGCCGATTTGGGAGCACCGTGGCGAACGGCATTAACCCCTGCATATTCCACGACGAGAGTTTGGCCATTCAGGTGGTAGTTGATAAGTACGGCGGTGGCGTGTTCTATTGACGAAAAGTGAACGAACGCAGATCTACGAAGCACGTTGAAGAAGACAAAAACGCAATTGGCGACACACCCTTTACGTAACCCAGAGTCTTCGAATGTACCCATCCGAACTTTTCGTATCCAAACATCTTTTGCCTTTTCCTTTTCCTCTCCTTCCACTTCAGTGCCAGCACCCTTGGCAGGTTTTTGCCAGGCCTGTGCTTCGAGCAGCTCACGGATGGTAGCGTCAGTAGTCTCGAAACCCAGGTTCCCGAAAAAGAGAGTAGGTTGCTTTTGGGCGCGTAGAATTTTCTGTGCAGTTTTTGAGTGTGTTTTATGTACGAAGGCTGGGTCATTATTGTAATGTCACCGCTGCTGGACGTCCCGTAAAATCGTAACCTAAAATTGGGATTAAATTGACGAAAATGGCTGGGATCTAAAGAAAACTAGCGAACCATCTTTAATCAGCAGTTTTCGACCCACAAGAGGTTGTTCAGACAAAGCGATCGCGGCTGTCTTCGCTTCTGGTGTAGCAAAATCGACATAGGCGAACCTACACCAATGAACGATCAGAAAAACCCATGAAGAATATTTACAACTCACCCCCAATTTTCAGGCTTCACTCCAGGTCCTGTCGGCGCCTTCGTGGGCATATTAATTCTCGTGACTTCTCCGCACTCTTGATTTTTGTCGTTTGTTTAAATTTCCAATGGTCTTCGTACTCCCATCCTCGAGTTTGCGCTTTTTCACTGCTGTGCCTTCTTCCTTGGCCGACTCCTTTAGTTTCGCAGCGAGTTTGGCCTCTTGCTTTTGCCTACGGCGTTCAGCGTGTGAGAGAACGGGTTCTTCTACTATTGGGGTTGGTGGAGGTTCGACCTCATCTTCTGTTTTGTGTTCGTCTGAATCTGAGCTCTCGGGAGCGACTTCTTGAACCGTTCCTTTCTTTTCCTTTTCAACTTCTTAATTTCGGGTTATGGGTTCCGGTTAGGACTGGTCCTTTTTGATGAGGAGGCCGACGGATTCGAAGAAGAGGTCATTTTTGGCGGGAGGCAAGATCTAGAGACAAGAAATTCATGAAACGAAAATGATCGTCATCCATCACGTGAGCAGTAAACATGATCCCAATGCCCCACGGTGAAATAGGCGAGATGAGCAATATACTGTATATGCACAGCGAGCAACACAGCAACCTGGCCAACCTTCATTGCCTTTTGCCCCTGTCATCACGGTTAACGAACATCCCCCGATTTCCAAAGGCTTCAACAAGTTTTATTATTATCACTGATAGTACCATGAAGAAACGCACCAAAAAATCGCCCAAAGAAGTTAATCAGTCGAATTCGCCTTCGCCTCCTGGCAGCTCAGAAGGAGGTCTAAGAAAACGTGTGAAGAGCGGGCTGGAGACATTTTTCAACAAACTCTCGAACAAGTTATCGAGTAAACCTCCCAGCCAGTCGACTTCACCTTTCCCTTTGACTTCAACAGGGAATCCAGCCAGAGAGACTCCTATCGGTAAGTACTCCATCTCCTCTGCGGGGACCCGATCGATATCTCCATCTCAGATTCCTCGGCGGCTACCCCCCAGGGTGGTACGCCTTAAATTTCATCTCGCAGACCAGGGACTCATTGCACACTGCCAGCATCGCCGCTACAGGCTACTTCTCCAGTGGTTCAAAGTGAGCGACCTTGCGACTCAGTGCCACTCGTCAGACTGATCGTCGCCCATAGATCAGGGTGATCCTTCAGCAACGCCGAATGCAGGATCGACTATAAAGGAGAATCTCGGGTCTACGGGAAGGTTTCTACTGACACTCGTCACGAAGGCTGCAAATATCGTGGACAACAATCCCGCCAAGGTGGCTCTAGGTCTTGTGAAGGCGATCATCGAGATCAAAAACGTTCGTTGTGGCTCTTCACACCGCGTTCTGACTAACCACTATTGCAGGCTGTAAAAGACAACAAGGATGCAGTCGCACGACGGATAGCGTCAACGGGAGGTCAGTTGGAGGCTGTGGAAGAAGAATTGCGTAGCTGGAACCAAGATAACACGGAAGGAAATCTATGGATGGATCAATTCAAAACGTACGGGTTTCATAGTCCCTAACGAGAGTGAACGTGGGACTATATAACTGCCTAGGACCCTTGAGGAAGAATTAAAGAAGTTGAACGAACTCAATGATGAGTCGAACTTCAGGAAATTTTTAGACCACGAGGACGAGCAAAAGCGCATCGAAGATATTTTCGAACGTATTAATGAGGCCAGAGTGCGGTTTGAGGTACGCACCACTACCTTGTTCGTTCAGGTTATCTCAATTCACCTCTACTTAGCTGGCCCTTGGTATAAGAGTCTTTAAGGGTGTGTATGAAGTGGATAAAATTGTCAAGGTACGTAGCATCTCCTTTCTCAAACTTAGTTCTAGTCTCGAATTTCAACAGGAATTATTCCTCGAGCGTCTCGAACCCTCGAAGATCGCCCACCATGATTACCTTCTCGAGGGTACGGGCAGTGGGTTGCTTCATCGTGAGATCTGCACCGCCGGAACTCGTGTCCGCATATTGGATGACATTACTATGTGGGCCAAAGATAACTCGGCAGACAGTCCGAACGTCTACTGGCTCTTTGGTCCAGCGGGGTCGGGGAAGAGCACGATTGCCTATACTATCGCCCGCCGCTTCGAGTTCGCCGGTGACCCCAACGACACGATCATCTTGGGAGGCAATTTTTTCTGCTCGCGACAATTCGAGGAGACTCGACTCGCCAAGTACATTATTCGTACCATCGCGTATCACCTGGCTCTCACATGCAAACCATTCGCTGATGCTCTGCATCGGTCTGGGAATTTCATTACCAAGGATCATAGTGTTAAGACCCAGATCGAAAATCTCCTTGTCAATCCCTGGCCCTGGAAAGAACCCGATTCTGCTCAGCGCCGAGATCCATTATTGCTACCTCACTCAGATTCGTCAGTATGGCCGTACCCGAATCCACCAATGCCACTACTGAACTACCTCATTGTTATTGATGCGCTCGACGAGATCGATGGCAATGGGGGTTCCGATTTTTTGCGCAATCTGCTCAACGTCGTCAACAAACATCGCTTGCCGGGTCTCAAGTTCTTTGTCACAAGTCGGTCGGACCCAAGTCTTGTCGCGGATGTAGAGAAATTTGAGCGGAAATACCGTTACCGTCTCCAAGACGTGAAGGAAGAGGAAGTCAGGGACGACATCGCAACATACATTAATGCAAGCCTTCTGTATCCACTTGACCGTTCACAGGTGGAGGCGCTTGTGGTGCTGTCGGCTGGCTTATTCATCTACGCCACTACTGTTGTGAAGTACTTGGAAACCTGTGGACAATCAGAGCAGCAGGATTTCCTGGTGGAGCTCCTCCCTACCGCCAACTCATCGACGCCACAAGCATTGTCAGATGCGACGTCCTTCACATTACTTGATATTTTATACCTTCAGGTTCTTCGCCAGGCTTTTCGTAAGTTTACTCCTAAGACCCCAAAATGGGCTGTGCGGCTCAGGATCCTTCACACGTTCCTCTGTACCGCTGATCGGACATCAACCTCTGTTATTGCTGACCTTCTCTTCACTTCCGACTATACCGATGTCACGGAGAAACTCCTCTCAGATCTTCATGCTGTGCTCTACACCGAAGATGGACGAGTCCTGGCATACCACAAATCATTTTCCGACTTCATATTCGATCAGGCTCGCTCGGGTGACTTTTGGTGCAATCAAGGGACGCACCATCGACTTCTCACCGACTCCTGCTTCCGCATCATGAAGGACGGATTGCATTTCAACATCGCGAATATCTCTTCATCGTTTATACTCGATGAAAACAACTCCACTCTTGCGGATGTCGTCAAGACGAACATCCCTCCAGTGTTGAGCTACTCTTGCCGGAACTGGTGTTACCACCTCTCCTCTGCCGCACCGACCACCCCCGATCACCTACGTGATACCCTCTCAGATTTCCTGGAAATTCGTGCATTGTTCTGGATCGAGGCCATGAACCTGCTGGGGCTACGTGGCCGCTGTGAGCCAATGCTTCGACTGGCGCATGATTGGGTTGTCAAGTCGAAGGCAAGCGTCTCTTAGCTGAATAATTCATGGCTGACTTACTGTAACGTTTAGGACGACTCGCCGTTGGCGGAAAACCTCACTGAGGCAGGATCTTTTGCTCTATATTTCAGTGGGAGCGGTGCCTCATCGTCGACCCCGCACCTCTACATCTCTACACTAGCGACCTGGCCACGGAAGTTGGGTCCCTGTTGGGGTTGGAAAAGCCGCTTCCCTGGAATTCCTGGTTTCACCAATGCTTCGCTAGGCGGCACGCTGTTAATGACTCTCAACGTAGATAGTGCAGTAAATGCAGTTGCAGTTTCGCCAGATGGCAAACGCATTGTCTCTGGCTCTGACGACAATTCGGTGGAAGTGTGGGATGCGTCGACAGGTGACAAGTTGAAGGCGCTGAAGGGGCACACAAATTCCGTCAAATCGGTTGCATTTTCTCCAGATGGCAAACACATCGTCTCTGGCTCTGACGACAATTCGGTACGGATGTGGGATGCTTTGACCGGCGACGAGTTGAATGAGCTGAAAGGCCACACAAATCGGGTCAGATCGGTCGTGTTTTCGCTAGATGGCAAACACATTGCCTCTGGCTCTGACGACAAATCGGTACGGGTGTGGGATGCGTCGAAGGGCGACGAGTTGAAGGAACTGAATGGCCACACAAATTGGGTCAGATCGGTCGCGTTTTCGCCAGATGGCAAACACATTGTCTCTGGCTCTGACGACAATTCTGTGCAGGTGTGGGATGCACTCACGGGCGACAAGTTGAAGGAGCTAACAGGCCACACAAATTGGGTCACATCGGTCGCATTTTCGCCAGATGGTAAATACATTGTCTCTGGCTCTGATGACAATTCGGTACGGGTGTGGGATGCGTCGACGGGCGATGAGGTGATGGAGCTGAAGGGCCACACAAATTCAATCACATCGGTCGCGTTTTCGCCAGATGGCAGACACATTGTCTCTGGCTCTTATGATAATTCTGTGCGGGTGTGGGATGCATTGATGGGCGACGAATTGAAGGAGCTGAAGGGCCACACACGTTTTGTCTCATCAGTCGTGTTTTCACCAGATGGCAAACACATTGTCTCTGGCTCTTACGACAATTTGGTATGGGTGTGGGATGCGTTGATGGGTGACGACGAGTTGATGGAGCTGAAGGGCCACACAAATTCAGTCACATCGGTCGCGTTTTCGCCAGATGGCAAACACATTGTCTCTGGCTCTGACGACAATTCGGTATGGGTGTGGGATGCGTTGACAGGCGACGAGTTGAAGGAACTGAAGGGCCACACAGGTTGGGTCAGATCAGTTGCATTTTCCCCTGATGGCAAATACATTGTCTCTGGCTCTGATGACAACTCGGTACGGGTGTGGGATGCATTGACGGGCGACGAGTTGAAGCAGCTGACAGGCCACACAAATTGGGTCAGATCAGTCGCAATTTCGCCAGATGGCAGACACATTGTCTCTGGCTCTCACGACAATTTGATGTGGATGTGGGATGTGTCGACAGGCGACAAGTTGAAGGCGCTGGAGGGGCACACAAATTCAGTCAAATCGGTTGCATTTTCGCCAGATGGCAAACATATCGTCTCTGGCTCTGACGACAACTCGGTACGGATATGGGATGCGTTGACGGGCAACGAGTTGAAGGAGCTGAATGGCCATACAAATTGGGTCTCATCGGTCGCGTTTTCGCCAGATGGCAAATACATTGTCTCTGGCTCTGACGACAATTCGGTACGCGTGTGGGATGCATTGACGGGCGACGAAGTGAACGAGGTGATGGAGCTGAAGGGCCACACAAATTGGGTCACATCGGTCGCGTTTTCACCAGACGGAAAACACATTCTTATGATAATTCGGTGCGGGTGTGGGATGCGCTGACGGGCGACGAGGTGATGGAGCTGAACGGCCACACACATATAGTCACATCGGTCGCGTTTTCGCCAGATGGCAAGTGCATTGTCTCTGGCTCTGACGACAATTCCGTGCGGGTGTGGGATTCGGGGTCTTGGTACATCCGGGAGAGAATAGTGGATTCTCGCTATGACCAATATACCGGATGGCTTCTCTCTCCTCACGGTTCAACCCACTTCATGTTTGTGCCACCTGAGGAACTGCTGCCTGATGCTTCCAACATCCTCACTATACCACGCTCTGCTCGTTCCTATGTGGACTTCACACATGCAACGTTAGGCCCTCAATGGGCAGGGTGTTACCATCTGTAGCCCCTAATTCATTATCTCCCCCACCTTCCTATCATTATGATAATGATCTCATTTTCCTATCTGTAGGCAATGTTGGCCCAGGACTGAACCACCAGGTCCAATTTTAGGACTAACGGATGCTTAACACCCTGTAGGACAAGGGCGTATAATTTTTGCGGCTGCATTAGTTCACTTGATAGTAGAGCGCGAGTGTGGGTTTATCTGCCTAGCAAGCTCTTTGCAAGCTCCGGGCAGTTACTGTATTTTCGCATTTATGGCACCTGTATTTCTTCCTCCGCTAAAAGTTTGACCTAAAGGTTAAAGCTTGGATGGCGATCGGATGTTGCTCGGTGAAAGAAATATATATATATCTCCTTCGTATATAGGGACGAGTATGGTGACTTGGTGAAACGGAGCGCCCGACAGGGTCTTAGAGGGGGTATAAATAATTATGGACCTCCGTCGATTCATATGTAAGAAACGTGGTCCGGGTTCCACTGGAACTTGTCCGGGACGGAAATTGGCCGTTGGCATCGGACCGGATTCTGTTGATATGCTTTCTTTGCCTTGTCCCTAAAGCATTTTGCCAGTGGTTCCTAGCTTTCTTTATTTAATAATGGCAAATGGTCAAGATAACAGATAAAGAGGAGTCGTTTGCAATTGAAAAATGTGCAAAATAAACGACAAGTAATCGCCTTTTCATGTCGACACGACGGCTGAGGTGCGGTCTAACTTGAATGATTATTTAACAAGGAAACACCTATCGTTTACCTGGTCCCTGGTCCTAGAACAACTGTCGGTAAGGATTTGGTTCTATGAACCTAACCTGGTCAATGAAAAGAGGCCCTAATTAGATATCGGTATTCTCGTGTTTTGAGGTATGAGGGGCGGAAGCCAGTTGTCGGCATGTGATAAAGTGGCCCGGAAAGTGACGTCGATCCGTTCGGGACTCGGGGAGCCGACCCAATTTGGCGAGACTACAAAACCTTGCAATCAATTTATTCCATCTCGAACACGTCGTCCACATTCACACAATGGTCCAAGGCGTCAAAATTCACTCAAAGGTCGCGCCCCAGGCTCAGGCCGAGCTTTTCACAGACGGCGCACTCAAATTCCTCGCCGCCCTCCATAGGACTTTCGAGTCGACGAGGCAGTCGTTGCTCGTTGCTCGCGAGGATGCCCAGCGTAGGTATGACTCAGGTGTCGTCCTCAACTTCCCCCCAGAGACTGCACACATTCGCTCTGAGCCTTCGTGGCACTGTGCCCCACCCGCCCCTGGTCTTGAGGACCGACGTATCGAAATTACCGGCCCAACTGACAGGAAGATGGTCATCAACGCTTTGAACAGCGGAGCAAAGACTTTCATGGCTGACTTTGAGGGTACGTAACCTCCTTATATCTGTGCTTTTTGGCGGAGTATTAGTTTGGGAACATCGTTGTTGATATCATTTCTTATTTTGCAGATTCGAGCGCACCCACATTCGCCAATATGGTCAACGGGCAGATCAACTTGCGCGACGCCATCAAGCGTCAAATCGACTTCGAGACAGGTGGAAAGCAGTACAAGCTCAGCGAGACGCCAGCTGTGCTCATCGTCCGGTTCGTTATGTTTCACTGTTTCAACATACCTATCTATTTTTGTACTTTTGCTTACGTTCACGCGTTACACTTAGTCCCCGTGGATGGCATCTCGATGAGCCCCGCATTACTGTCGATAACCAGCCTATTTCTGGGTCTTTGTTCGATTTTGCCGTATACTTCTATCACAACGCTCACGAGCTCGTGAAACGCGGATTCGGACCCTATTTCTACCTCCCCAAAATGGAACACTACCTCGAAGCGCGTCTCTGGAACGACGTCTTCGTGTTCTCCCAGTCCTACATCGGCATGACCCACAACACAATCCGTGCCACGGTTCTCATCGAGACACTCCCTGCTGCCTTCCAGATGGAAGAGATTCTCTTTGAACTGAGGAACCACTCATCTGGACTCAACTGTGGACGGTGCGTTTTAAGTTTGAATTGATTCCGAAAGTATGAGCTCATAGATTTATTTTTAGATGGGACTACATCTTCAGCTTTATCAAGAAGCGACGCGCCGACCGTAGTGCCGTTCTGCCAGACCGCAAGGATGTCACCATGACTGTCCCATTCATGGATTCCTACGTTCGACTCCTCATCCAGACCTGCCATAAGTTTGTTTTTTTCTTTCTTTCTTTCGTAGGGCTTCAT
>Ga0307513_10005819_pt1 | contig 16188 bp, 16 predicted proteins | sample 15_EM_MG_FD_202174 | JGI IMG/M metagenome (GOLD analysis project Ga0307513, IMG submission 202174) | Populus trichocarpa ectomycorrhiza microbial communities from riparian zone in the Pacific Northwest, United States - 15_EM | ecosystem: Host-associated > Plants > Roots > Unclassified | place... | reverse complement strand
ATTGAATGACACTTCGAAGGCGTGACGCGTGCCCAGAAACGAACCAGTCTCCTCGATCTACGACCCGAGATCCATTTGCCCTCTGGAGGATTCTCAATACACTCCCGCTGCTTAGGCGGCTTACCGCGCGTCGCTGTACTGTCATCACTCATTACAATACTGGTCCGACAATACAGTTCTTCCGACTCAGGCGCGCGCTGCTCGGAGTTGTCGGCGTGGGTGGCACCGAGGGAAGGGGTGATGCAAGTGGACGATAGATACGTACGCACGTATTTTCTTGACCCCGTCCGACGAGAGCTCAGAGCTTCAGTATAGGTTGGAGGTGGCCCGAGGCCCCGTTCACAAGTTCACAAATAAATCAACCAAGGCCATTCCATTACATAGGCGTGTGTTCAACGTTCGGTGGTTGCCAGGGCGAGTGGAACTCGGTGCGCTGAGAAAAACTCGACTCGAAGAGCAAATTCGACCGCACTGTTGTGTACGGACCAGGCTACCATGTTCATCTCCGTCAATCCCTACCCTGGTCACGATCTGTCGGTTCCTCAGCGCTCTCTTAGACGCTACCAGAAGGAAGTCCCGCAAGGCGTCGCTTCCAGTGGACGGTTCGTTCGAGGCTCCTGCGTGGGCAACTTTCTGCAAAGCACTGAACCGCGAATTCCTACAGGATTCCAATGCCCCTGGGTGGGGTTAAGGTGAAGTAAATGGGAGGGAATTTACAGTGTCGTTCTCTCAGGTCGATACTCTTGAGCGTGATGTACTGCCGGTGCTCACCCTCGTTCGGTCAATGATGAATTCCTTTGTCCCCGTCAATCAGATTCCTCCATAGGTCTATGTCGAACACCCGAAACCTTCCCCATTGGAGCCCCATCTCGAAGATGACAGAATCGCGGACTATTGCGAGGAAGCTTTCCCTTTGACCTTCTCCCATACTCGTCGGCCCAAAACCCTGTCAGTCTCTAGTTCCCGTCCCCACCCTTCAGACACCAGAGCACGGCCCTTCACATTTTGCTGGAATAAATCCCTCGTCCCGCCCAGTCCCCCAAAACGCTGATCGTATACTACCCGGCCCCTACACTTCCCGACGCAATTTTCAAGAGAGACCTTTCATCGTTGCGCAAGTTGAGCCTGAGTGCGGTCCCCACGTCTTCGTACTGGAGGGGTCTGGAGAAGTTTATGACATCCGAACTTTTTTATATTCCGAGGGATAAGGTACTTTTGACTCACCTCCGAGGAAGAGACATGTAGGAAGCGTACCTCGACTCGGGGTCGAGGCGGAATCGGCAACAAGTTAAACTCCAATTGGCAATTGCAGGGATACCGGTGTAAATACTTGCCAAAAGCACTCTGTTTTCTGTTCAAGCCACCTCGCATCTCCATCCATCTCCTCCTCAGCCACATGTCTACGACTGTTCCGCATCACCACCATCCAGCCCTTGCAGTTTTCCAGTGGGATACCTAAGAAATTCTAGGTTTGAGACCTTCTGCTGCCATCCGTCGTGTCTCCTTTTGTACAGGACGGATGGTGCGCCGCGAACCTGCTCGCGGTAGACATCCCGCCAAACAACCTATTTGCACCCGCGATAAGCGCTGGCACGGAGCTTGATCAAAGCCACGTGGCCAACTTCATCCGCTATCGCACCACCATCTACGCCAATCCGACATCGACATGGACGACAAACGAAACCCATTCTCTGGGCTGAAGAAGAGACTTAAGCTCCGGCTGGCAGGAAGCAAGCGCAATCCGGATGGAACAGGGGTGAACGCCGGCGGGGAGGGGGGCGACTCAACGAGTTCGCTCCCGCAACTAGAACCTCACATCGTAGCGGGCGAAAGCTGTCACGGAGAAGGAGACAGAGCCGACGTGGCTGGAGGGCCACTTTTCACGACGGACGGACCTCCCCAGCCAGATGGACCAGAATCTCACCCAGCCCATGGAAGCGATACCGGTCAAGGAGAGGGGGAGGCGAGCGTCGAGGGAGGAGAAACCGACCAGAGTCATTCGCACCCGCACCCAGACGTCAAGGTCGCGGTGGGGAGTGGACGCGGTGGAGAACTTGAGGGAGTCTGTCCCCCTCCATCCTCCGACAGTACGTGAACATGGTTGCTTTCGTCGCTGTCTCTGATCGTTCTTTCTGATAACTTAGATATCTCTGCTCTTCCTGATCGTGGACAAGAAGCTATTCGCCCCGATGGAACCATCAAACCGAGCGCCGCCGCGGATGAGGAGAATTCGAACTCCAAGTCTACTACATCTGCCGCGGCCGAACTGCTCCGTGGGGTGAGGGATTCCACAAGTGCCTTCGGTCCACTCAAGTCTGTCGCAAGATCTCTCTGCTCTGTTCTCGACAACTGCGAGGTATGACCTCCCCGCACGTTCGATTCGCGATACTTATGGATCGTTCTAGCGAACGGAGGTGAATGAATATGCCATAGAATCATTGGCTCCTAGGGTCAAAACCCTTTCTGAATCGCTCTCCAAACCTATCGCTCCGGGCGATGTCAACGAGGAGGAGAGGACAAGCAAACTGGAACGGTGAGCCCATATTCTCCAAGACCAAGAACCGAGTCTGACGTATGGGGATTGCCAGGAAATTGAAAGAAATTAGCCAAGCTATAGACCCGATGACGAACCAGAAGGATTTCGCGCTTTTCCTCAAAACACCCGAAAACGCACAGAAGGTTAACGGTCTGGTGCAAGATATTCGTTCTGCCCTGACAGACTATCAGGTTCGTATTCCCAAAAAAAACTCGCATCGTATCTAACATCCTCTGTAGACATCGTTACAGCTGGACATCTACGACGAGGGCTGTCAGCATATCGTGAGTCTCGCTCATTTATGGCCCCGACTTTTGTAGTGACTCGCAAACAGGGGGATGCAGATCGCCGTCTTCTGAAAGAGATGCATCACACAGATGACGCCGGGCATAGTTCCGGGAGCAGACAGGGGTGCTTGAAGGGGACTAGGGCGGATGTCCTCCTACAACTCGAACGTTGGCTGAAGGACGAACAGGACCACCGGGTGTTCTGGCTGAATGGCCTCGCGGGGACTGGAAAGTCGACGATCGCCCAAACGTTCGCTGAGATCAGCTTTGCCGACGGAAAGCTTGGCGCGAGCTTCTTTTGCTCGCGAGATTTCGAGGATAGAAACAATCTTCAAGCAATCTTCCCAACTCTCGCCTTTCAACTCGCCTATCGGTACTTCCCTTTCCGAGAGAAGCTGCTCCGAGTCCTGAAGGCCAAGCCTGGTGTTGGTCGAGAGACTCTCTGTTCCCAAATGGAGAGGATTATCGTCGGCCCATTGAAAGCCGCCCGGATTCGGACACTTATCATCATCGACGCCCTTGACGAATGCAAGGACGAAGAACCGGCCTCTGCCATCCTTTCCGTGCTCTCCCGTTATGTGGACGAGATCCCGAATGTCAAGTTCTTCATCACCGGTCGTCCGGAGCCTCGGATCCGGTCTGGGTTTCGCCTCAAGTCACTCCGGCCCATCACAGAAGTCCTCAGGCTGCACGATGTCAAACGCTCCTCGGTGGATGGCGATATCAAGCTGTTCTTTAAGACTCAGTTGGCCAACATCACCAAAACCCGAAGTGACTGCGACTTTGCCCAGGACTGGCCAAACCCATCATATATCAATGTTCTCTGCGAAAAGGCAGCAGGATTCTTCATCTACGCTTCGACAGTCATCAAATTTGTTGCATTCAAGCACCGCACACCCACTGAACAGCTGGACCGGATTATCTCACTCCCACAAAGTACTGCTCATGAAGGAAGGTCCGGGATTGACCTCCTTTACATCCAGGTCCTAGAGCAAGTAGTTGATGAAGTGGATGCAGATACTGAGGAAATATACTCCCGTTTCAAGACTGTTGTTGGAGCAGTTTTACTTGTGCTTAACCCCCTTTCAACAGCAGCACTCTCAGACTTACTGGGAATGTCTGGCATCTCTACCACCCTCTGTTCCCTCCATTCTCTTCTCCTTGTCCCAGACAGCACAGAAGACCCTGTCCGAGCCTTCCACAAGTCATTTCCTGACTTCCTTATGGATTCATCTCGATGCAAGGATCAACGGTTCTTTGTGGACCCTGCAGTCCACCATACAGAGATTCTACTTTCATGTCTCAAGCTTATGGAGGAGAAGCTGAAGAGGAACATCTGCAACCTGGAGGACCATGCTGTCCTTGGCAAGGTCAAGGATCTTCCTGCTCGCCAGAAGGACTACATTGGGGATGCTTTGGAATATGCATGTAAATTCTGGGCAAAACACCTCCTGAATATCCCTATCAACAGCTCTCATGCTGAGGAGGTGCAGACAGCAGTTGAAAAGTTCTTCAAAACACATTTGTTGTATTGGATTGAGGTCCTTGCCCTCACAGGGAACCTTGGTGCTGGGATTTATTCTATGAATGATGTTGAGCAATGGTATTCCTTGGTGAGTGCTGTGTAGACTGTTTGCCAAGACTTGTGTTGATGTTCCCTGTTTAGGCAAGTGTTTCATGCATGTGGACAAATGACAGCCAGCGGATCCTTTTGGAACATTTTGATATACTCAACAACTCTCCTTCTCACATATACCATTCTGCTCTCCCATTTTCCCCTTCCTCATCTTGGCTCCATGAGTGCTATACTGTGGAGCTCTCACAAGAGGTTAGGGTAGTTGAAGGTCTTCAAGCAGAATGGGGAATGTATTCCCACTCAGTTTTTCTAAACAATAGACCATTGGCCCTCTCATCCTGGAACAACATTGTTGCAGTTGGATCTGAGCACAGGGACATCCTTATCTTCAATGCAATCACAGGCAACCAGATAGCTGTCCTCCCTGGGCACACAAAAAGAGTGAACTCTATTGCCTTCTCATCAGATGGGACATCACTTGTGTCTGGAAGTAATGACAATACTGTCAAGCTCTGGGATATGCAGACTGGTGGTATTGTTAGGACCTTCTTTGGCCACATTGGTTGGGTTTATTCTGTTTCTATCTCAGCAGACAACACCACAGTTGCTTCATGCTCTCATGATGGGATAATTTTTTTGTGGGACATTCAGATGGGGGAGTGCCATAAACTGATAGAGCGAGAGTATGTGCACATTGTTACCTTCTCTCCAAAGAACCCTCAAACCCTCATATCTTTCTCTGGCAGTACTATCCAACAGTGGGACATCAATGGTCACAAAGTTGGACCCACATATGATGGTTCTTGTGTTGCTTTTTCTCCAGATGGCACCCAAGTTGTTCATGGCACAACAGATAATGTTACAGTCTGGAACATCAGTTCTGGAGTGGTTGTAGCCAGATTTCACAAATGTGACAATTGTTTTACTGAGTGTTGTTTCTCTCCTGATGGCAGGCTTGTGGCTGTTGTTGATTCTAGTAACAATTTATGTATTTGGGAGATCACTAGCTCAGACCCTCATGTTATTCCTGGAAATGGTTACTATATTATCTCCCTTACATTTTCTTCCCCCTCTACCCTCATTTCAGCACATCCAGACAAATCAGTAAGATTTTGGCAAATTGGTACCTTATCAACAAACCTGGTTGTGACTGATCCAAAGTCCACACCCCTTACTTCAGCTCCAACTGAGTCTATTTCTGTAAAAGTAAAAAATGGTCTCACTACCCCAAGTAACTTGTCAGATGGGATAATGAAGACCTGGGGTATATTAACCAGCCCCTGCAAGGGATCCCTCCAATCTCCAGCTAAAGATTCTTACCAAAGCAATATCCAGCCAATTGATGACAAATTGATCTTCCTTTGGTATGCTGATAGGAAGATCAATATCTGGGATGCTGAGAAAGGGGAACTCTTGCAGATAATAGATGTGCCTGATGGTACTGTTGAGGACCTCAGGGTATCAGGGGATGGGTCCAAGGTTTTCTGCCTATATGAGAAATCTATTCAAGCATGGGATATCTGGACAGGAGAAGTTGTGGGTGAGGTGGGGATCCAGCATTGTATAGAAGGTATCCTTGCAATAGATGGCTCAAAGATCTGGGTTAGGGATTCATCTAGAATCCAGGGATGGGACTTTGGGATTCCAAGCTCATCTCCTGTCCAGTTGCCCAACAAACCCCCAGGCAGGGTCCACATTAATGATACCAAGCTGTGGATAACCAATATATCCAGGATGATGGATATAGTTACTAGGAAGGTGGTTTTTCAGCTGCCTGAGAGGTTTGGAAAGGCAGTTCATGTGCAGTGGGGTGGCAAGTATCTGGTTGCTTCTTTTAAGTCAAAGGAAGTGTTAGTTCTTGACATTGGCTGTATGTTTATCTAGTATAGATCCATAGGACATGTATTCTCTTTACTTATACTTCAGATTTTATGTGCCAAATATTTCATTGCTTGACAAGTGTGATACCTGAACTCTAACTATGCAACCAGACAGTAAGTATGGAGGTTGTCTATGCAATTATGGATGTAATGAGCAGAGTATGTGAACATTATGGTGGTACCCCACAGAAGTGAGCCCCACAACCATGGTGGTGTTTGTAGGCTGAACAAAAACCAAGGCAGAAAGATAGGAATTACTTGGATACAAAGGAACAAGCAGAGGTGATGGAAGGTAGAGACAAATGAAAAACCACTAGCTAGCATCAGATCAATTATCTCTTGTGAATTGCCAACAGAAATAGGCCACTAACATATAATTTAATTCCAAGCACAAACCAAAGGCAAGCAGACAGCCCTCCACAACTGGTATTGGAGGGGGAGGCTCAAATTATGGAGAGTGGAAGATAAATTATAGTGGCATATGGGCTTAAGAAGACAAAAACACAATCAATGATGCTGAGAGTGGGTTCTACATCTAAGTCTCCCCCAGAATGCAAGGTGACCATTCCATTCATCTTGTACTGTCAATACTAACTGTGGTCAGGGATGGATCCACATATCTCAAGCTGACTGGATTTGTTGAGGTATTGTTTACACTATGTGGCAACAAACATGGGTGCAGTGAGGAGGGAAGTAGTCAAACTGGAGTCAAGGATGGCTTGGAGGTTACTCCGAACATCGACAATAAAAGTAGGTGCGACGGCGGGGAGCAAACCGGCCTATTCCCCCAGAAGAACCGGGTTAAAACAATGATTTGAGTGGGTGTGAACAAGGTATTCAAGCCTTCTTCATATTTTTCCATAAAGACACTGTCGTACCAGTCGCTTCTCGGTAAAACAGTCATCGTAGGACTTGACGCGGGCGCTGCTGGCCGTCCCAAGGAGGATTGGAAAGAGAGATGGAAACATCCCCCAGCCTGGAAAGGAAAAAAACGCGTCAACGGAGCATTGAAGACAAAGGAAGGGCTCAATTAGACGCACACTTTTGGGTTGACGGTCACTTCCTCCATAACTACTACAAGGAGCTTGGGAGTAATTTCGAGGAAAGTTCACGCCCGATGGGCCACGGGAAACGGCAAGAGTCGAGCTGAGAAGAGGGGAGTGTCCGTGTTGTCACGGTGATCACGCAGAAGTTAAAGGATTCGATCGCCAGACCAACTGGATCTCCGAGTTTCCACCATGTCCACCCCTGCCAGTGGCGATGGGTCCTACGCCGGTCAGAATTACTCTATTCCTCAACTCTTGCACGCCGCCAAAAGAAAGTTGCAGGGCACTACTTTCGGTGGACGGTTCGTCTAGGGTCCCTGGACAATTGCCAATGTGCTGAAAAACTGCCCCTGTAGGATCGCGACGAGTTGGGACATGACTGAGGTGAACTAAAGATGGTCCATACGTAGAATGGGACTTACGATGTTGTACTTTTAGGTCGACGCTCTCGAATACGACGCATTGCAAGTGCTCAGCCTCGTTCGATTCATAAAGAACACTTTCGCCCCTGTCAACAGGATCCCCCCGGAGGTCCTCACCCTGGTTCCAGACTACTGGGAAGGTGGTGGTGGCGAAACTTTAATCAAACTGACCCACGTGTGTCGCAGTTGGAGGGAAATTTTTACGTCGCGTCCCTCATTATGGATTCGTCTGGATTGTATGAATGTCGACAAGACGCGCACCCACATCGAGCGTTCGAAAACTTCCCTCCTGGAGATTTGCCTTGGCAAGGTCAACGTGTTCTTCCAGGAGGGAGCCTTCCTTCTGGCAGTTCCGCACATCGACCGGCTCGGGGCGTTGTCGGTCTCCGGAAACCCGGCCCAGGTCCTTCCGGTCTTGGTCGAACACTTCTCATGCCACGTCCCACTTCTCAGCAAATTGGATATCAATCTCATATGCAACCAGGCTTCCACCCTGCCCGACACGCTTTTCAACGGAGATCTTTCATCATTGCGTGAATTAAGGCTGACCGGGGTAATTACACCGTTACCTTGGAAGGGTCTATCGAACCTCACGACGTTCAACCTGTGTCACGTTCCCGAGGATAATATCCTTTTAACTCAGCTCCTCGACTTTTTCGAGTCTGCCCCTCAGCTTCGTCACATTCAACTCCACGATTTCATTCCGCGCTCCGGCAACACTCCCACTGAACGAGTGGTATCCCTCCCCCACCTGAAGGATCTTAGTATTGTTGCACAGCCAGCGCGTTTCGTTCTCAACCATCTCTCTATCCCAGCCGGGGTGTTGATATACCTGGAATCCACCTTTCGTGGCAACCGATCACCAATTTCATCTCACCTCCCCAACCCTCCAGATCACCTTCACAATCTCTCCCACATTACCGCAGTAAATCTGTACTTTGATTGGGACCAGAGATCTTTGCGGCTCGACGGACCAAGTGGGGGGCTCTGCATACTCGGAATTTGGATGGGTGGTGGCGATAATTCCACTAATGGGAAAGGCAAATTTTTATGGTCCCTTGGCCGGCTCGACATTTCAAGGACCCGGTGGTTGGCGATTACGCGGTACTGTCTTCGGCCTTCCAGTGACACCAGCACCTCAATTACAAAATGGTGCACTTACCAAACACTTTGCTCTATGAACAACCTCTGCGCCCTCACGCTTTCCCGGTGCAAGAACCTCATTTTCATTCTCGTCCTGGACCCCTCCAAAAACCCCTCCGGGACCGTACTGTGCCCAAAGTTGGAGGAGATCATTCTTTACATCGAACGCCCGGGTCAACTCCATGTCGATGAGATGTCGGGTATGGTAGAGGAGCGGGCATCGAGGGGTGTAAAGTTTTCAGCGATCACGATCGTCGGCATGGGGGCAATTTGGTCGGCGGAAGAGGTATCCCAGCTCAGGAAACATGTTCCGCGTGTAGAGTACAGATTCGACGGTGCACCGCCCGAATGGGATACCCTTCCCAACTAGCTGGTTAGATCATTGTTGACCACGTTTATACATTACGTTCCCTTTGATTAGTTTTTGCAAGAGAGAGTCGTGAATTAGCTCGCGAGAGTGTATTTCAGACACCAAAAGACTATACAAAAACAGGGCGCAGCAGGTACATATCCTTTCTCCCGTCGTAACAGCCACTATGACATTGTCGCTCTTACTGTCAGCGACGCTCGAGCGCATTAATGAAGCCTCTCCCCGCCAGTTTCGGTAACGAACCCTGTGCAAGCCATCGCATGTTACGCTCCCCCTTCCCCGTCTGGTATGTGATGTTTGGACGGATCGAACGTGAGACCCAGAGTTGAACCAATAGGCAATCAAGGTTTTGCAGTTCCTGGTAAACCATTTCCCCGATTTGGTCCAGGAGGTCGGGACGCAACCTGACGGTGATCTGCTGAAGGTTTTTGGATGTGGCGGTTTGGATTGTCGTGGTGATCCACAGAACGTCCGACTTGCCACAGGAAAACACCATGTCTTTTAGTTTTGTGGCTTTGGAGAGGTCGAGTGAAGGTGTCCCGGGCATCCCTACGTTCACGAGCAGTGGTGAGATCCTGACCAATCAGAGGCCGAAGAAAACGCACTCGAAAGATAGTAATAAATGCTGAGCGATTCCAGGGTGCCAGAACATCTCGACACCAACTGCATTATCGATTCGACGTCCTCTTTGGGACACCACACCATGATCTTGGAGAAGCGGAGACCATCTGGGAGGTCACACAATTGACGCGCGGTAGATCGAATATTCCCCATCATCCGTAGGGACCCGGTGAGTTTGGGTGAGGTGGAAGGGATGACCCATCCACCGGTGCTGCTTCCTGTGGCAATATCAAACCCCAGATCAAACCACAGATCCTCGAGAAGGGGGAAGGAACAGATAAGGTTGAAGACCTCTGAGGGTGGGATGGAGGAATGGGCCAGGTAGATGGATTTAAGGTTGGGCGATAATCCGTGTAATTGGGCGAGGGAGACCCGACCAGTAACCTCCCACCCAGCGATGTTCACGTGCAAATTGACGACACGGCAGAAGGCACGAATCCAGCTACCGGTAGTCTTCGCATCCGTGGCTGTGGCGGCCGTAAGACCATAAAATGAGAGAGTGCGTACGTAGTGAGCCGGGGAGTTGGATGGGTCCGGGAAGGTGTTCTTCCACCGTTCGAACGTGTCGGGCGGGTTTAGGGCGTGGTACTCGATGCGAGCGAAAAGGTATTTTTGCGTCCGGGGAACCCATGAGCTGGACACGATGCAACACGCTCTGAGTGCGGCAGGTTGGTTGTGGAGATGGTCGACGATGAGATCGAGGATTTCAGGCGGGAGGGTGCACGACATCGTGAGTTGGACCAGGACCGTTAGGCGCTGGCTTAGGGGTGGAAATGAAACCCCAGGGCGCTCTGTTCGCGGACCGCAACCGATTCTCTTGTCACCGGTCCCGGTTCCACCATCCCAACGCCTGGTAGCATTCGTACCAACATTGCATCTCATCGATCAGCTCAGGCGACTGACAGCCCGCAAGTGGGTGTGCAGGTTCAGCGCGTGCCCATGAGCCAGCTGGACGATGGCGGACAGGGGTTTCGAGCCCTTCCCGGCTTTGTTCCCGGTGCACTGGGTTCGAGCCGTTACTTGGCTGCACGCCCTTTCTCTAATTACTGTTAGAGTCTATGCATCCTTGGTGCCGTCGTCATACGAATGTCGAGATAATTCACGACCTTTTCGACGGTCGCCCCGCAGCCGTAGACTCTGGTGCCATCCGCCATCCCCTTGACGTCCCGCTGCATCCTCGATACGACCTCTTTGTGTAATCCTATTTCATTGAATCATGTGGGAAAATAGTGCGCGCACCAAAAGTCCGCGACGGTAAAATTACCCCTGGTCTGGTTGAGGGAGCTATCCACCAACAGGTTTCTCCCATGCGCTCGATTGTTGAGAGCTGTCGATCACGACGCGGAGCACTCGCCCACCCCTCCTTCCGAACCCCGCCATGATGTCTGCCTCCGTCGGCGGCGGTGAATCCTACCCTGGGCGAAGTTTTACCGTATCCCAACTCCTATATGCTGTCAAAAAAAAGTTACAGGCTACCACTTTTACTGGAAGGTATGTCTAGAAACCACAAGTCCGTACGACGTGTAAAAGGTTGCTGAAGATCCGAATCCACAGGGGCGCGACAATGATGAAGCAGGCTGAGGTAAAGGACAAAACCAAGATGTCATGTACACAATGACTTACAATCGTCGTATTTTAGGTCGACTTTCTCGAGCGGGACGTCTTGGAGGTTTTGACCCTAGTTCGGTCCATGAGGAACACCTTCGCGCCTATCAACCGGATCCCTCAAGAAGTCCTTTCCCTCATCCCGGACCACTGCGACACGGACAAAGATCTGATTGCGTTGACCCACGTATGTCGTGGCTGGAGAGAGCTTTTCATCTCGCGTTCTTCACTGTGGACATTTTTGGATTGCACGGATGTCGACAAAACACGCGTCTATCTCGAACGTTCAAGAACATCCCCCTTGGAGATATACCTTGAGGAAGAGGAAGATACTACCTATCTCAATGACGCGTTCCTTCTGACAGTCCCTCACCTTGGTCGACTTGGAAGCCTAACGTTATCTGGGTCTTCGGACAACCTCCTCCAACTCACCAAACACTTTGCATCCCCTGCCCCACTCCTCGAGAAACTCAAACTCACTTTTACCCGTACCCAAACCCCCATTATTCAGGGTGTCATTTTCGGCGGAAACCTCTCATCATTGCGCGAACTACGCTTGTCCGGAGTAATCGCCAACAAGGCTTGGGAAAATATGTCAAACCTCAGGACGTTCGACCTTCGTCAGATCCCGACCAACAAGATATCTGTAACTCAGCTCCTCAACGTTTTTGAGTGCGCCCCTCTCCTCCGCAAGATTCACCTACGGGATGCGTTCCCAACCTCCTCCGACGCTCCACCCGGGCGAGTGGTGCCCCTTCCCAATCTGAAATTCCTCACCATCGTCGCTCAGCCGGTACATACCGTCCTCCTGAATCACCTGTTGATCCCAGCCGGCGCATCGGTGCAACAATATTTTAACTTCAGTGACGAAAAATCCCCGATCCCTGCTTATCTCCCTAAAACCTTCAATAACCTCAACCACCTTTCCCATATAACCTCAATTAACCTCACCTTCGATGCAGGGATGTGTTTACGGCTTGACGGGCCGAACGGAGGGCTCTGTCTGCACGGTCATTGGGTTGGTGCGGCCAGCATCCCGCACGCTTTGGATCGTCGGGTTCTCCGGTCCCTGACGCTGTTTCGTATCTCGAAGGTGGAAAGGCTCGTGATTGGGCAGTACCGGGCCTCGCCGCCAACGAAGATCGAGGAGTCTCCTGTTTACCTAACCTTGCTCCCCTTGAACAATCTTCGCACCCTCACGTTGGCTGATTGTTACAACCTCCCCTTCATCGCGGCCTTGACTCCTGAAAGAAACTCCTCCAGAACCGTTGTATGCCCCAAGTTGGAGGAACTTGTCCTATATGAGGATGACAAGGATCAACTCTGTATCAACAGACTGTTGAAGATGGCAGAGGACTGGGCTTCAAGGGGCGCAAAGTTATCGACCATTGCGATCGTCGCTCCGCAGGAAATTGTGCCGGCGAAGGAGGTGCTCAAGCTCAGGAACCATGTCTCGCGCGTGGAGTACAGGCTGGACGATGCTGTGCCTGAATGGGATGATATCCCTGGTGATACCGATGACCCCGGGTGCGAGAGTGACTGGTAGGTTCGGGAGGGGGTTTTATTAGTTGCCCCATATCGTTACTTGATTTTTGGTTTTCGATCTCCTTCGTCCGTTACATTAGTCTCTGCTACTTGAACAGTACTTATTGCACTATTATAGAATCTATCGCTGTTCGGTTTATACCCACAGCAACCTGTTGCATGTCTCATCTTTCAGGAGGTCTGCTGGCACGCGGGAACATATCAATCCGGCGCACATTTGGAGCACTACTCAGAACACTGAGGCCGTATGAGTCCACGGAATGCAGCAGCTGCTGGGTGATTTGGCAAACATTGAACCAACGAACCAGGTAATACGTCTGGTCCTTGTCGTTTTCCGTTTGACCAACACTCGACTCACCGACGAGCAAGTCCGATGACAATAGTGATAACGTTGGACGGGCGCGGACACTGAGGATGTCATAGGTTCGAAAACAGACGACCCGTCAGCAGGAACTGCATAGCAGTTCCGTCCCGCCCTCCTTCCTGACGTGATATTTGGACGAATTGAATGTGAGGACCATGGTCGGAAAACCGTGAAAGGAGAGACTGCGGGAGAGTTGGAAGGATACGGAAAGGCGTTCTTCCACAGTTTGACGGGTGATATTAGGGCGCCGAATTCGACATCAGCGAGGATGCGTTGTCGAGTCCGCGGAGTCCATGATTCAGAGATGAGGCAACGTGCTTCGAGCGTAATTGGGTCATCGCATACATGGTCGACAACGAGATCGAGGATTTCTGGCAAGAGACTGAGCACGACATCGCGGTTTCCACCAGAGTAGGCGTCGAGAGACCTTACTCTCCTCCCCGATCCACTCAAATTCACTTCATTTCGAATCGCTCGCCGCGCTTGATCTCACCTTCCCTTCAATCAACAGGCCATCAGCCGGAAGTTATTGGTATGAGTTGGTCTATATTTATCGCAGCGTTGGTAGCATCGCGGTTCCTCCCATGGTTGCACTCGCTCTTCACGGAACTGTGTTGGGCAGGTGAACAGGAGCTCATGCGCACGGGTAGACACCTAGGTGCGTACGACTTCGTATCCTCATACTACGCGCATCAATTGAACGACACTCAAGGAATCTGTATACCGAGTGTTCGCATTGACGCGGCAGATACTCAAAGGCGTGATGTGCCCGAAAATGGACCGCGTGTCATTGTTACTTCCATTGCACATTGCAACGCTCGTCCCACAGCATGGTTCTACAGCTAGCTTATGTACCGTCTTCGAGCATGCTCTAGGTGCGCCGGGAAGGGCCTCGTAGTCGGAGTGGCTGATATTGAGGGAAGGATTGATGCAGATGGACGATAGGTATGTGCGAACAAACTTTCTTGACCCACGTCTTGACGAAGACGCTCGTTCTACCTCTCACTTTGTAAGGACCCCGTTCGACCAGTGTTCAGAGCTTCAGCATAGGCTGGAGGAACCAGACATAGCGCGGGGCCTCGTTCACAAATAAATGGGCCAAGGTCACTCCATCAGACAAATGTTTGAGATAAGAGTCGGCTGCCAGGGGGGGGGGACAGTACGCTGAGAAAACCCGAAGCAGCTTACTTCAAGGGAAAGTTTTACCGCACTGCTGTGCAGGGCCCGCACCAGACCCCACTGCGTCACCGTCAGTTCCCATCTTGTCAAGATTTGTCGGTTCCCCAGCTCCCAGACGCCACAAGAAGGAAGGTTGCAAGATACCGCTTTCAGTAGACGGTTCGTTCGAGGCTCCTGGGCGGGAAAATTTCTGCAAACCACTGAACCGTGAATTCCTACAGGATTTCAAGGACCTTGGGCGAGGCTAAGGTGAAGCAAACGGAGAATGAACAAGACCCGCAGGTGCAAGGGGATCTACGGTGAGGTTAACGCTTCCAAACATGAACCATGATATACTACAGGTGCTCAGCCTCGTACCGGCCCGTGAAGGACACCTTTTTCACCGCCAATAAGACCCCTCCAGACGTCCTCATCCTGATGCCGGACTACTGGGAAGACAGTGGTAGGGATGAAGTTTTGCTCAAGTTGATCCATGCGTGTCGCGACTGGAGGGAACATTTCCCTTCACGCCTCTCGTTGTGGACTCGCCTTGATGGCAAGAGGGCGGACGAAACCACAGCCTACATCAAACGTTCAAAATCTTCCCCCCTGGAGCTCCATCCCAGGACGATAGAGTCGCGGACTACTATGGGGAAGCTTTCCTTTTGGTCGTCCCTCATGTTCGCCGACTCAAAGCCCCGTCAGTCTCTAATTCCTTGTTCCCACTCTTTGGACACCAGGGCAAGGCCCTTCGAGTTTTGGTCAAACACTTCTCTCGTTTCTTCCCGTTCTTCAGCACCCTGGTTATATACGGCTGGAGACCTTCCATTGTTGCACGAGTTGAGTCTGGGTGTAATCCTCATGCCCCTGTCCTAGACGGACCCGGGGAACCTCGCGACCTTCGAAATTTCCTGTACTCCCAAGTATGAGACCCTTTTGACATATCGAGGAAGAGGCATGCAAAGAGCGTATCTCAGTTCGAGATCGAGTCGGAATTGGCGATAGGTGAGGCTGATCCTGTTGAGGCCAGATATGATAGTGGCTGGTATGTTTCGGGCGAGACTCTCATCGGTTTCCTTCCACCACATTTATGTACGACTTCATTTTCGTTCGCTGCTTCTCGGCGGACCAATTTTTCATCATCCCCGGACCTACGTACCTCCCTTTACTCCACTTATCAGCGTAATAAAGGACCGTACGTCGCTCCAACCGCCCGAATACAAACTCATAGCACGGCCCTGCCCTCGGCAACTGCTGGTCGGTGTTTAAAACACGATACATTAAACTCAGCCCGGAAGTATATAAGCTTCTGTACGTCCACACGTACGAACAGCAAGTATAAGTGCGAAAATGAAGACTCATAACGGGGTACCATGGCTGGGGCGGGACTCCGACCTGCGCGGCTTCTCGAGGTACCGCTAAAGATATCAATAAACCATCAGCGTCCTGCCTTTATTTTTGCAGCAGCAACCTCGGCAAGGAGATACACCGGCCCTTGTGCTATTCACAACAGTCAGACAATCGTATTTTACATTGTAGAGAGGGACTTACTGTGCGCAGCAGGGACGTAGGGTAGGGCACTCGCATCAACGACGCGAAGCCCTTTCGTCCCCTTGACCCTCAAATCAGGGTCCA
>Ga0307513_10005818_pt1 | contig 16193 bp, 14 predicted proteins | sample 15_EM_MG_FD_202174 | JGI IMG/M metagenome (GOLD analysis project Ga0307513, IMG submission 202174) | Populus trichocarpa ectomycorrhiza microbial communities from riparian zone in the Pacific Northwest, United States - 15_EM | ecosystem: Host-associated > Plants > Roots > Unclassified | place... | reverse complement strand
GGGAACGCTTTCGTGAGTGCGGACACCTTCTGGTTTCCCTTGCGGGAGAGTCAGTATCGACGGTACTGGCTCTCGTTCACGATGATGGCGTTCGGCGCCGGGGTCTCGTCGGCTGCGTTGCCGTTGACGGCGGTCCTCACCCTCGATGCCGGTGTCCTCCCCGCGGCTCTGCTGAACGCGCTCGGCTGGGCACCCAGCCTCCTCTTCTCCTTGGCCATCGGCGCGTGGGCAGATCGGACCGGCCGCAAGCGGACGACCATGATCTGGTCGAATCTGTGCTCGTCCGTGGTGCTGGCCACGGTCTGCGTGAGCCACGCGATCGGCGTGCTCAGTCTCTTCCAGCTCTACCTCGTCGTCCTGCTCTGCGGGGTACTTTCGGTCATCTTCATCGTCTGCGACGCGAAAGTCTTCGCTTCCCTGCTCACCCCGGCGGACTATCTCAAGGGCCAGTCCCTGCTCTTCGGCAGTGCGGCGGTCGCGTCGCTGGCCGGCCCAGCCCTCGGCGGATTCCTGATCAACATGTGCACTCCGCCCTGGGTTGTACTGATCGACGCAGCAGCGTTTCTCTGCTCCGCGGTCCTCCTGATCGGTATCCGCGCCGCGGATCCCGCGACTCCGGACATCGCCGAGGAGCGCGGCTCCGTCCTTGCCGGACTGAGATTCATCCGGCAGGAACCGTTCATGAACCGAGCACTTGGCACAGTAGCCACGGGAAATCTCTTCTTCGAGATGTTCCAAGCGGTCGTCTTCGTCTTCCTCACGGTGACCCTCGGGGCGACGCCGCAGGTCGTCGGCCTGTTGCTCGCCTGCCAAGCGGCCGGTGCGCTGTCCGGCGCCGTTCTGGCGAGCACGGTCGCCCGCCGAATTGGGGTGGGCCGGACGCTGCTGGTCGGCTCGATCACCGCGTCGGTCCCGATCTTCATGCTGCTCGCAGCGAACAGCCCCTACGACGGCACGGCGGTGCTGCTCGTGTCCGCTTTCGGCTGCAGTGGGTTCGGACGCGCCCTCCAGAACATCAGCGTGGCGACGGTGTTCTCGGCAACGGTGCCCGACGCATTGCGTGCGCGGGCACGAGGCGCCTTCCAGACCGTCAGTACGGGGACGCGGACCATCGGCGCGCTGCTGGGCGGCGTCGTCGGTACGTCAATCGGTCTCCGCCCCACCCTGGGCGTCGCCGCCCTCGGCGGAAGCCTCGCTTGGCTGTGGCTGGTGCGATCGAGCCTGCTGCGGCTGCACGACGCAGAGCCCAAGATCGCGTCCTCCCCGTGACGACGCGCGGATCGAAAGGGATGCGCAGCCTTGTCGAAGTGCTCCTCGGGCAGTCGGCTGCAGCCGCGGAGCTGGATCAGGACGCCCGGCCCGTCGACGCCTCGCCATCGGGTCAGCGGCAGCAGGACTCCCATTCCATGGGCGTCGGCGGCGTGCGCGGGTCTCAGGCCGGGGGGAAGGCGGCGATCACCCTGGAGACCGGGCGCAGGTGCTCGTGTAGGACGCGCGTGGCTTCTGTGCCGTCGCGCTGGTCCAGCGTAGCGGCCAGCCCCGGTGCTCGGAGTTGATCACAGCGACCGCTTCGGTCGCGCGATGAGGGCCCGGACAGGAACCCGTTGCTGCCTCGAACGCTGGAGAACATCGTGAACACCTCTCACGGGGGAACGCGGGCATCATCGCAGCACGCGACGTCGCCGGCCGCAGTCGAGCGATCGGTCGCCGAATGTTCATGCGCTGTTCCCAGCGCTCGCTCCCGTTCCTTCGGTGGCGCGTCGGCGAAAGCGAATTGGCGCATCGCCGCCCCGGGCGTGGCAGCAGACCGGCCTCTGGTTGCGGGCGATCAACTCGTGCTGGTCGCATGCTGGTCCGACGCCGTGCGTCGCGGTTGATGACAAGAACTCTCCTCAGCCGACGTCCACGGTGAAGAGGGGATCCCCGTACTCGACAGAATCGCCGTTCTCGGCGAGGACCGAGGAAACCCGACCGGAGCGGTCAGCCTCCACGGGAATGCGCAATTTCATCGTCTGTACGAGGCCAATCGGCTGCCCCACGGTGACGGTGTCGCCGACGTTGACGAACGGTGGGGCACCAGGCTCGGGGGCGAGGTAGAAATCCCCCATCGTGGGGGCGGTCACCATGTGGACCACCTCTTCGATGTGCGGCAGTCCTGCCGGCTGGTGTGTTGTCCCGTTGGCGTGCTGTGGGCGGAAGCCCGGCCTAGAGGCAGAAGCAGGTTCGGTGGCGGCCGCCGGACCCGGCTCGGCAGACCTGTCGGACCATGACACCTCCAGGACGACGCCGAGAGCCTCGATCCGTACCCGCGAGGGCGTCGGTCCGGCCGAGACAAACGTGGCAACGGCCTCGCGGAGGACCACGAGCACGGCGCCGACCTCGGCGGAAGATTTGATCTGGCGCATCATGCTGAGACCGGCTCGGCCGACCCGGGCAGGCCGAAAGCGCGGAACCGCCCGCAGGGACAGCGCGCCGCGTGTTGCGCAGCGTCCGTCTTGTCGATCCGTGGCAGCACCTTGCGCAGCGCGGCGGGAAGCGCGTCGGCTACCCCGACGTGGGCGTCGCGTTCGACCTCGCGGATCACGCCGCGTCCACGAATCGCAGCGCGCGGGTGGCCTCCCGTTGGCCGGCCGGGCTGGGCATGTCGTAGCTCCGGTGCGCAGCCTCGGTTGGAGTGCGGCCACCTGGGAGGCCAATCAACACGACGGGTAGCCCGTCGAACAAGCCGGCGCAGCACACACTTGCCGGGCGGTCCGGAGCCATGCGGGTCCCCGTGTAGCGCGGTCGATCCATCGAGCACGAGAGCCGCGCTGTCGGTCGGTTTGCGTGATGGAACGGTGGTCAAGCGCACCTCTCCTGGTGAGCAGCGGACATGGACCGCTCGAGTGGTGCTCATCATCAGCTTGTCAGTGCTGGCACAATCCCTACATCTGACGGACGGGACGCCATGCGGTAGGTCGGCCGGGTACCTGGTTGCGAGGTCAACTCCGCGCGCATCACGATCGGCGGCCGGCTCAACGCCGCGCACCGAATACGTTCGTCTCCGCCACCAACGGCACCCAAATCGACGCGCACAACGTCCGCCGTTCATTGCGCAATGTCATCGCTCTGGCTGACCTCGGCCCGGCCGGGTGGACCTTCGGGAACTCCGCCGCAGCTTGGCGTCGGCTGTCCGAGCACGGCGTACGGATCGAGGCCTTCGCCCTTCGCCGCCGTTGACAAAGCTGGCCCCAGGTCCGATGGACGATCTTGTTGGACCCGCCGGGACTTCCGGTCACAGTGGTCGATGCGCTGGAAGTCGGCGATGGACGCGTTCGCGATCGCGCCTTCGGGAGACATGTCGACGCGAGTAGATCCGGAGCCGATCAACGCCGGTTGCAGCGTCGGGGGGATCCTCCGGAATGGAGAGACTCGCTGAGCGACGCCGGGGGCCTTCGCAGAGCGCCACCATCAAGATCGGATCGGGCAGTGGGGCGGCGGCCGGCGGCCGGATGCCGTCTTGACTGCCGTCTTGAAGCGGAGTAAACACAGCGATACACAGATGAACGGTGGTAAATCAACGTGTATGCAGAGGAGCGACAGCAGTACATCGTTGACCTGGCACGCCGGGACGGACGGGTCGACGTGGCCGAGCTCGCAGTAGGGCTCGGGCTGACCGGCGAGACGATCCGGCGAGACCTCTCGATGCTTGAGCGGCAGGGCCTGCTGCGCCGTGTGCATGGGGGCGCGATCCCGGTCGAGCGCCTGGGCTTCGAGCCGGTCATCGCCGCGCGCGACGCGGTGATGTCGGTCGAGAAGGACCGAATCGTGAAGGCGGCCTTTCGTGAGTTGCCCGAGGAGGGATCCATCCTCCTGGACGCCGGTACGACCACGGTTCGGTTGGCCAGGATCCTTCCCACGGATCGGCAGCTGACAGTTCTGACCAACGCGTTGCCGATCGCGATGGCGTTGGCGTCGAGGGCGAATCTCACCGTGTTGTTCGTCGGTGGCCGGGTACGCGGTCGAACACTCGCCTCGGTTGACGCATGGGCGTTGGACGCCCTCGCGGTGAGCTATGTCGACGTGGCCTTCGTGGCGACCAATGGCATCTCCGTGGAGCGTGGGCTGACGACGCCGGACCAAGCGGAGGCGGCGGTGAAGCAGGCAATGGTCGCGGCGGCTCGTCGGGTCGTGCTGCTGGCCGACCACACGAAGGTGGGGATCGACCATCTGTTCCGATTCGCCGAGGTCGGCGATATCGACACGATGATCACTGATACCGGCCTCGACGAGCGAACGGTGGCTGAGATCGAATCGCGTGGGCCGCGAGTACTCCGCGCATGATCGTGACCGTCACGCTCAATCCGAGCCTCGACCGGACGCTCGAGGTGGGCCATCTGACCCGTGGCAGCCTGGTGCGCGCCGAGGCAGCGAGGCGCGATCCGGGAGGCAAGGGGGTCAACGTCTCGCGGGCACTCGCCGCTCATGGGATCAAGACCTGCGCGGTTGTGCCGATCAGCGGTTCCGAAGGGGTGGAGCTGGCACGGTTGCTCGCTCTGGAGGGAATCGCAGTGTCGTCGGTTCCGGTGGTCGGTCCGACGCGCTCGAACGTCAGCGTCGTCGAGCCGGACGGCTCGGTCACCAAGATCAACGAGCCTGGCGGGGTACTGACGGAGGACGAACTCGACGAGATCGTCGCAGCGGTGCTCAACGTCGCGGCGGGGTCCGACTGGGTGGTGGTGAGCGGCAGCCTGCCGCCCAGCGTGCCCTACGACTTCTACCGCAGGTTGTGCGGTCTGCTGCACGGTGGCGGTGTCCGGGTCGCCCTGGACAGCTCCGGTCCGGCGCTCACCGCAGCGCTGGCCTCGGCGCCGGCGCTGGTCAAACCCAACCGCGACGAGCTTGCGGAATTGGTCGGCTTCCGCGTGGACACGCTGGCCGATGCGGTGCGGGCGGCGAATGTGATGCGCGCCGCGGGTGCCGACACGGTGCTGGCCAGCCTGGGGGCGGATGGCGCCGTGCTGGTCGACGAGTCCGGCGTGCGGTACGGCGACTCGCCGGTGGGTGAGCGCCGCAGCCCGGTCGGGGCAGGTGACGCGATGCTCGCCGGGTTCATCGCAGCGATGATCACCGGACGCGACCCGCTGATCGAGGCGCTGTCCTGGGGCGCCGCGACTGTCCGGTTTCCGGGAAGTCGAATGCCCGGCCCGCAGGACATCGACCGCACCTCGGTGCGGATACAGCCTGAACCCGATCTTTCACGGCAACTGCGCGGAGTCCATCATCCGGACCTTGGGGATCGGATCCTGGAACGCCCGATGTCGTAAGACGTTCGAATTAGAGGAGATTCGATGTCGACTGCCACTGATCTCAAGCATCTTGAAGGTCCTGGTTTTCGGGCAAGTGTGCAACGCTTCGGTCGGAACCTGGCAGGGATGATTCTGCCGAACATCGCGGCGTTCATCGCATGGGGCCTGATCACCGCCCTCTTCATCGAAACCGGCTGGGCCCCGAACGAGCAACTGGCCGCGCTGGTCGACCCCATGATCCTCTACTTGCTGCCGCTGCTGATCGGCTACACCGGCGGTCGGCTGGTCCACGGCCAGCGCGGCGCTGTGGTCGGCGCAGTGGCGACGATCGGGGTCGTGGTCGGCACCGATGTGCCCATGTTCCTCGGTGCGATGATCATCGGCCCGCTCGCCGCATATCTGATGAAGCTCGTCGACGAGCGCACCGTCCATCGCGTTCGCGCAGGCTTCGAGATGCTGGTGGCGAACTTCAGCGCCGGCATCCTGGCCGGGGTGATGGCGGTCGCCGGGCTACTCGGTGTCGGCCCCGTCGTCGAGTGGGTCACCAGAGCGGCCGGTGCAGGCGTCGATTTCCTGATCAGTAGTGGACTGCTTCCGGCGGTGTCACTCATCGTCGAGCCCGCCAAGGTGCTCTTTCTCAACAACGCGATCAATCATGGGGTGCTCAGTCCGCTGGGTGTCAACCAGGTCGCCGAGACCGGATCGTCGATCCTGTTCATGATCGAGACTAACCCGGGGCCCGGTCTCGGAATTCTTGCCGCGTACCTGCTGTTCGGGCCGCGACAGCTTCGCCCGTCCGTTCCTGGCGCTATTGTCATTCATTTCCTCGGTGGCATCCACGAGATCTATTTCCCGTACGTCTTGATGAAGCCGCGCCTCATCCTTGCGGCTATCGCGGGCGGTGGCGCCGGCGTCGCAACGGCACTCTTCACCAATGCGGGGCTGGTCGCGACCCCATCGCCGGGCAGCATCTTCGCGTACCTCGCCGTTACTCCGCGGGGAAGTCTCCTGCCGGTACTGCTGGCGATCGTCGTCGCGTCCGGTGTGTCGTTCGGGGTAGCTGCACTGCTGCTGAAGTTCGACCGGTCGTCGGCTGATTCTGAGGGCGCAGATCCCGGGGTCCCGGATTCCGGTACGGCTGGTTCTGGAACGGCGGATTCAGGTACAGCGGACGCTGAACGGTCCTCGGACGAGACACCGTCGACGGTCGAACCTCGCAGCGGTCGTAGCGCGACGACTGCGACACGTCCCTCGGTACGGGCCAGTGACGTGTCCACGCTGGTGATCGCGTGCGATGCGGGAATGGGTAGCAGTGTCATGCTCGCCTCCCAGATGCGGCAGCGGCTCAAGAAGTACGGGATCGCGGTCGAGCACGTGTCCATACGCGACATCCAGCACGATGCGCAGTTGGTCCTCACCCATGCCGATCTGGCCGGTCAGGCCCGGCACCGTGCTCCGGAGGCCGTTGTCGTCGAGTTCAACGTCTTCCTCGGCGACCCTGCATTCGATCGCATCGAGGCGGCATTCCAGAACGATGGGGAAATCAATGGATGACGGCGCGGCCGCAGAGGTTCTGAGCACTGCCGGGATTCGAGTCTGCCTGCACGCAGCGGACAAGTGGGATGCGATCGGTCAGTGCGGCGCTGCGCTGGTGGAGCTCGGCGCCGTCGAGCCGGGATACGTCGACCTCATGCACGAGCGCGAGCGCACTGTCACCACCTACGTCGGTGAGGGCGTCGCCATACCGCACGGAACCGACGCCAGTCGGGCGCTGGTCCGTCGCACTACCTTGTGCGTGCTGCAGTTTCCCGACGGCGTCGACTGGGGCGGCCACACCGTCGTACTGTGCGTGGCCATCGCCGCCGGGGGCGACGAGCACGTGGCGGTGCTGTCCGGGCTCGCTCGCCTGTTGCTCGATCCCGACAAGGCAGGTCGGCTGCGGAGCTCAACCAGCGTCGATGAGATCCACGAGATGCTCGCTCCGATCGGAGAGGACATCAGCGCATGATCGTCGCTCGCTTCTACGCACCCGGCGACCTCCGCATCGAGGAGGCCGAGGAGCCTCGCCCCGGCCCGGACGAGGTCAAGATCCGGGTGCGGAACTGCTCGACGTGCGGAACGGACGTCAAGATCCTGAAGTTCGGGCATCAGCACCTGGTGCCCCCGAGGATCCTCGGGCACGAGGTTGCTGGGCAGGTGGTCGAGGTCGGTGCGAACGTCGGTGGTTGGCACCCCGGCGACCGGGTGCAGGTCATCGCAGCGGTGCCGTGCGACGTCTGCGCCGTGTGCCGGCGTGGTCGGGGGACCGTCTGCCCCAGCCAGACTTCGGTCGGGTACCACTACGACGGCGGGTTCGCCGAGTACATGGTGGTGCCCGCGCAGGTACTCGCTGTCGGTGGGTTGAACCCGATTCCGGCCGCTCTGAGCTATGCCGAGGCCTCTGTCGCCGAACCCCTCGCCTGCGTGCTTAACGGTCAGCAACTCGCCGGGGTCGGCTCGGGCGACGACGTCGTGGTCGTCGGGGCCGGACCCATCGGCTGCCTGCACGTCAGACTTGCCCGTGCCCGCGGGGCCCGGCGGGTGTACCTCGTCGATCTCAACCGCGCCCGTCTCGACAGATCGGCCGCCGCGGTCGATCCGGACGCCGCGATCTGCAGCGCTGAGACGGACGCGATCGATGAAGTGCGCAAGCTGACCGGTGGTGACGGCGCTGACGTCCTGATCACCGCTGCGGCGTCCGGTGCTGCGCAGGAGGAGGCGGTTCAGATGACCGCGCGCGGCGGCCGCATCAGCCTCTTCGGTGGTCTGCCCAAGACGGCGCCGACGATCACCTTGGATTCGAATCTGGTGCACTACCGCGAGCTCACCATAGTCGGTGCGAATGGCTCGAGTCCTGCGGACAACGTGCGCGCACTTCAGCTGATCGCGACGCAGGAGGTTCCGGTAGCGGATTTGATCACGCATCGCCTGCCCCTCGCGCAGGTGCCCGAAGCGATCGCGATCGTCGGACGTGGCGATGCGATCAAAGCCACCGTCGAGACCTGAGGAGGATGTGTGATCAGTCGGGAAGTGACGATCGGGTCCCGGATCGGGTTGCACGGGCGTCCAGCGGCCGCGGTGGTGGATCTCGCGGCTGGACTTCCGGTACCCGTCCACATCACCATGAACGGCCGAACCGCTGACGCGAGAAGCATCATCTCGGTGCTCGCGCTCGGAGCCCGAGGAGGCGACGTGGTGACCGTGCACGCGGAGGGGGACACCGCCGAGGGCGCGCTCGACACCGTCGTCGCTCTTCTGGCGCGCGATCTCGATGCCGAACCAGGCGATGTCTGATCGCCTGGCAGGCGTCGGTGCCAGTCCAGGCCGCGCTGCTGGACCGGTCTACCGCAAGGCCGAGCCCCCGACGTTCGACAGCCTGACTCCGCAGCAGCGCGAACTCGATGCTCCCGTGACAGCTGAGCAGGCGATCGCGGCGTTGTGCGCCGTCTCCGACGATCTCGCACACCGCTCCGCGTCGGCAAGAAATCGCGGACGCGGGGTCGCCGCCGATGTGCTCCGCACCCAATCGATGATTGCCGCGGACTCGACTCTCGCCAATGATGTCACGGCCCGGATCGCGGCCGGTCGTGACGGCTCAGAGGCGATCGCCGAGGCGATCGAGAGATACAAGGAACTGCTCACGACGCACGGCGGTTATCTCGCGGAGCGAGCGGCCGATCTGGACGACATCAGACATCGCGCGCTGGCCTACGCTCTGGAACTGCCCCAGCCGGGGGTGCCCGATCCGGGTCGACCGTTCATTCTTGTCGCCGACGACCTGTTCCCGTCCGACACGGCGCTGCTCGACCCGACTTCGGTGATCGCGTTGGTGACGCGCCGGGGCGGACCGACGAGCCACACCGCGATCCTTGCCAAGTCGTTGGGCATACCAGCGGTCGTGGGGTGCGCCGGCGCGCTCGACCTGGCCGACGGGGCCGTCGTGTCCGTGGATGGGAGCACCGGCCAGGTGCGGCGGGTGAGCGCGAAGCAGGCTGCCCGAATCCAGGATCATGCACGCCTGGCCCGGGAGCGGCTGGCAGCGACCACAGGTCCCGGCCGCACTCGAGATGGGCATCCCGTCCCGCTGCTGCTCAACATCGGGTCAGCAGCCGACGTCCAGGGGGTCGACCAACTCGAGGGCGTCGGGTTGTTCCGTACGGAGTTCCTCTATCTCGGGCGCTCCGACACCCCGTCGGCGACCGACCAGGAGCAGGCCTATCACGAGGTGTTCGCCGCCGTCGGTCCCCGCAAGGTCGTTCTGCGCACCCTCGATGCCGGCGCCGACAAGCCGCTGCCCTTCCTCTCGATGCCCGACGAGGCCAACCCGGCGCTCGGCGTCCGCGGCATCAGGGTCACGCGCAACCGGCCGGAGCTGCTCACGTCGCAATTGGAGGCTGTCGCCGCGGCGGCGAAGGCACGCGATGCGGACGTATGGGTGATGGCACCGATGGTCACGACACGGGCGGAGGCGGAAGCGTTCGCCACACAGGTGCACGCCGCCGGACTGGACATGGCCGGGGTGATGATCGAGGTGCCGGCGGCTGCCCTGCAGGCCCACCGAATCCTGGAGGTCGTCGACTTCCTGAGCATCGGGACGAACGACCTCAGTCAGTACACCCTTGCCGCTGATCGCACCAACGCCGAACTGGCCGACCTGCTCGATCACTGGCAACCGGCGCTGCTGCAGCTCATCGGTGCGTGCGCGGCTGCAGGAACCGCGGCGGGCAAGCCGGTGGGCGTATGTGGCGAGGCGGCGAGCGACCCGGTCCTCGCGCTCGTCCTCGTCGGGCTGGGTATCACCACACTGTCGATGTCGCCGCCGAGCGTGGCTGCGGTTCGGGCCAGCCTCGCCCGGCACACCCTCGATCAGTGCAGGCACCTGGCCGATCTCGCCCTCGCCGCCCGGGACGCGGCCGAGGCACGTGCGACCGTAGCGGCATCGACGGCCGCGGAAAGCTGACCGGGCGAGTTGACCGGCGATCCTCGATCGGCGCACCTGAGCCGCCGTCGGTCGGGTGATCGCTGGTCACGAACCGGCGCGCACGTCCAGCGTCAGCACCACGTCGTCGGCCTGGACGACGCTTCCTACGGCTGCGGTGATCGAGACCACCCTGCCCGAGACCTCGGCAACGAGCGGGATCTCCATCTTCATGGATTCCAGGAGGGCCACCGTATCCCCTTCCGCGACGAGGGTCCCGTGATCGACCTGGACCTCGATGATGGTGGACACCATCTCGGCGCAGATGTGCTGGTGCATGGTCGCTTCCCTCCGCGCAGTACCCGCCGTACCCGACGGCTCCGGGGTCGAACGCATGTGGACGCCGAGCTGCAGCCGCTACGCGATGACGACTCGGGGACCGGCGTTCGCGATCTCGTCCACCGTCTCGCGGTCGACCCGGTCGTCGGTGATGAACGTGTCGATGTCGCTCAACTCCGCGAACCTCGTGAAGTAGTCGTTGCCGACCTTGGTGTGATCAGCCAGCAGCACACAGCGGCGACTGCTCCCGACTGCCGCTCGCTTGATCATGGCCTCAGCGGTGTCCGGTGTCGTGAGCCCCCGACGCGCGGAGATGCCGTTGGTGGCGATGAAGGCCACGTCCACGAACGTTCCCTCGAGGGCGCGCAGTGCCCATGCGTCCACCGTCGCGAGCGTGCGGCTACGCAGCCGCCCACCCACCAGGATGATGGTGAGGTTCTCCCTCGACGAGAGGTTCAGGGCGATGCTGACCGAGTGCGTGACGACGGACAGGTGGCGGTCGGTCGGCAGCTCCTCGGCCAGCCGGGCAGTGGTGGAGCCGGCGTCGAGCAGGATGCTGCCTTCCTCGGGCAGCTCGGCGACCGCTGCCTTCGCAATGCGGATCTTCTCGGCGACCATCACACCTTCGCGCATCGCGAGTGCAGGCTCGAATCCGAGTCGCTGCAGCGGAATCGCGCCACCGTGAACACGCCTGATCGCGCCGCGGCGCTCCAGGATCGTCAGATCGCGACGGATCGTCTCGGTGCTGACGGCGAAGTCGTCAGCCAGAGCGGCGACGTCGACCCGACCGCAGGCGTGGGCGCGGTCGAGGATCACCTGTTGCCGTTCTTCGGCGAACACCCCGTCGCTCCTTCCACCCGGTTCGCTCCTTCCCCGCGCAGGTTGATGAGGACGTGACCGTGCGCCGCACAGCTACTTGTGCAAATCGCCGCCACCGAACTCGATGCCGTGTTCATCGGGATGCTGCTGACTGGGGTCGGCTCGTAACTCGTAACTCGTAACTCGAAACGTAGATGACGAAGGCTAGTGGAAGTACTAGGCCCCGCGGGCCTATAATTGTATTTGGCCGCCTGAGTCGACCCGGGTGGCGAACGATGAACATCAGCATCGGCAAGAAATGGCCATGACATCGTGAGGAGAGCGCCGTGCCGAACATCGCGGGGGTGCTTGAGGGTGGACCGGATCGGCTACCGACATCGCTACTGGTGCAGGAAGATGTCAATGTCGGTGACAAGGTGAAGATCCGCTTCGGATATGGATACGAGCACTTCGTGCACCGGGGGGAGGTCCGTGAGACGGATGGGCAGCGCGTACCAGTTTTTCAATGGTGCGATCGAACACGGGTGGCCGAGTAGGTAGGCTGCGGGGCCGATTGTGGTGGCCGTCGTCCGGAACGGCATGCAGCGCGCATGTTCGTTAGACTTCGAAACCGTGTCTCTGGTGGAGCGGGCCGATGAGCTGGCGACGGCCGAGACTGCGCTGCGTGCGGCTGAGGCGGGCCGCGGAGCAGCCCTGATCCTCCGCGGCCCGCCGGGAATCGGGCGCTCGGCTCTGCTCGACGCGATCGCCGAATCGCCGAATGCGAAACGATTCCGGCTGCTGCGCGCGGGCGGAACGGCGGTCGAGCAGGAGTTCGCGTTCGGCGTGGTCCAACAGCTGTTCCAGCCGCTGCTGGCCGGTCCGCAGCGCGAGGTGGACAGCTGGTTGCGCGGTGCGGCCGGGCTCGCGCGGCGATTGCTGGTCGACGAGCCGTGGTCGGCAACGCAGGTCGCGCGGGAGACGGTGTTGCACGGGTTGCACACCCTGGTCGTGAACGTGAGCGAGGATCGTCCCGTGCTGGTCGTGATCGACGACCTCCAGCGGGCCGACCCGCACTCCTTGCGCTGGTTGTGTTACCTCGCCAGGCGCCTGACGGGCGCGCGGGTCATGGTCGTCGGTGCGGTCTGCGAGGACTGCGAGACCACCGATCCGGTGCTGCTGGGAGAGATCGAGGCTGCCGCGTCTCACGTGCTGCGGCTGCCGCCATTGTCCGACCGCGGCGTTCGGGATCTGGTCGTCGGGAGCCGCGGCGTCGACGACGGGTCGGAACTCCCGCTCGTGTGCCACGAGGTGACGGGCGGCTGCCCGGCGGCCGTGGTGGAATTGCTGTCTCGAGTGCCCGCGAGCGGCACCCCGATGGTGGGGGACCTCCGCGGCTCGCTCCAGCAGCTGCTCCGTGACTGGCGGATGTCGTGTCTGGCCGCCGCGCCCGCGACCGTCCGTGACCTCGCCGAAGCGCTCGTCGTGCTCGGCGATGTCGAGGTACCGCAGTTGGTGTGGGACCTGGCCGGCCTGGACCGCGTGGCGTACCAGTCCGCACTGGGGACCTTGGCGCGGCTGAGTTTGCTCGCGGACACCGATCCGCCACAGTTCGTCCACCCGACCGTCCACGCTGCAATTGCGGCCGCGATGACCGTCGAGACGCGGAGCAGGCTGCACCGAAGAGCGGCGAAGCTGCTGCACCTCGCCGGGTATTCGGCCGAGCAGGTCGGCGACCAGTTGCTGCTGGTCGGATCAGGGTTCGAGGGCTGGGAGATCGACGTCCTGCGCAACGCGGCGGCCGCCGCGCTCGGCAGAGGTGCCACCGGTGTTGCGCGGCACTACCTGCGCGCGGCCCTGATGGACACCCCGGCCGATGGTGTCGACCGTGCGCACCTGCTGGTCGACCTGGCGGCAGCGGAGCGCGGTGTCGATCCGGTCTCGGCGGGCGAGCACATCTTGCGCGCGGTGCCCTCCCTCGAGTCCCCAGCGGAACGGGCCTCGGCACTGCTGTGGCTGCCACCTGCGATCGTTGCTGCCGACCCTGCGCTGGAGGCGCTGGTGCGGCACGCGTTCGACGAGCTGACCAGGCACGGCCCAGCCGGTGTTGGCCAGGATCTGCTGTGGCGGATGGAAGCGCGCGTCCATCGACTGTCCATGCAGGACGCGATGCACCTCGCGCGACCCATCCGCCGGCTGCGGTCGCTCGACATCGAGGCCCTCGTCTGCAGCGGCGCCGGGCGTGAATTCCTCGTGCTGATCGCATATGCGGCGGTGCTCACCGCCGGCCTGCCGGCAGCCTCGGTCGAAGCGATCGTCGGCCGGGTCCTCGAGTGTGAGCCGACCCATCCCGCGCACGTCTACTCGATGTTCCCGATGCTGGTCCAGGCGGCAACGGCGGTCGAGTCGGTTGCTGCGCTCGAATTGTGGTTGAACGCCGCACGCGACGAGGCCCGGCGGGTAGGTTCCCGCGGAGAGCAGCGGATCGTCGCGGCGGAGCGGGCTCTGTTCCTCGCCGCAACAGGGTGGCCGGCCGAGGCGCGATCGGCCGCAGATGCCGTCGCCGACGGAAGCGACCCCGTCTCGTCGGAGGCGTCGTCGATGGCGTTCACTGCGCTGGCCACGGTCGCGTTGGAGACCCACGATGTCGATCTGGCTACGTGGATCGGCGACGCGGATCGGCGAGCCGGCCACGTGACCGCAATCGTTGCCGGCGACATGGTGCGCGGCATGGTCGAGAGCGTGAGGGGGGATCCGGCCACGGCCCTGGAGTACTTCCTCGACTGCGGCCAGCAGCTGATCCGCTGCGGTCGGACCGGTCCGTCGTGCGCTCCGTGGCGCGTGTGGGCCGCCATGCAGCACCGCCGGCTCGGACAGCTCGATGCTGCTGCCGATCTCGCCGCAACGGAGTACCGGGCAGCGAAGGCGTGGGGTGCACCTGTGCCGCTCGGACGATCGCTACGGCTGCGCGGAGTCCTCGCTGATGGCTCCGAAGGGATCGATCTGCTGTATGAATCCCACACCGTGTTGCGCCGGTCGGCCAATCCCATCGAGCTCGCGAGGACCGCAGTCACACTAGGTAGAACGCTGCGCGCAGCTGGGTTGCCCGGTGCGCCGGAGCTCTTGGCCGAAGGGGAGCGGATCGTCGCCGAGCGGGGTGCGACCTGGGTCCAGGATAACCAGGCGACCGCAATTCATGGTCCGATGATGCGGATCGTCTGCAACGGTCGGGAAAGGTTGACCGGGACCGAGGATGCTGTGGTAGCGCTGGCTCTCAGGGGTTGGACCAACCAACGGATCGCCGACGCGCACGAAGTTACGCGCCGGGCCGTCGAGAAAAATTTGACGAGCGCATATCGCAAGCTTGGCCTGTCCGGTCGGGCGGACCTGATCGAGCGATTCGGGCCAACGCCGGGGATCGTTTAGCGTCCTGGCTCGAGCGGCATGCCGAACCTCGGCGTTTTGTGGCGTCTGAACGCCTCGCCACGGGTCATACCGAACTCCACTGGAACGATCTCCGCATGTCCGTACCGATTGCATGAATCCGCGCACCGTTCATCCGCGGCCGACGGTCGGTGGCGGGAAGACCTCGTAGGCCGCCCAGGTACCGAACGTATTGATCAGGAGCGCCGCAACGCCGAACCGAATACCAATAGAAACCGCAGTATCGCGTCCCGAGCTTGAGTCTCAGCGTTCACCCTCCGTTCAATGACAGGTGGCATGAAGGCTCGTGAGGCGAGGGGTGGGCGATCATGGATGACGATTTCTGGGCCGCATACGACGCGTGGGTGCAGCAGCACGGTGGGGAGGGCGGTGTTTTCCGCACATTCTTCGACCGTACGGGCATCCGCGCGGCGTTTCTCGACGCGCGGCTGCGCGTCGTGGAGTCAAGTGTCGACTTCCGCGAGGAGTTCGGCAGGGCGATGGTCGATCTGCGCGGTCATCGGCTCCCCGATCTGCTGCACCCCAGCGTTCGGAGCCAGGTCGTCTGCCAGCTGACCCGGTTGCTCGACGGGCAGCGGGATCGCTTCAACGAACGCGTGCTGGCGGTAGGCCCTGGCAGTTCCGTGTTCGGTGGTGAGCTGACCGGCATGGTCGTCCATGGCGCGACCGGTACGGTCGACGGTCTCATGGTCCTGATCCGGCCGGAGCAGAACGAGCGCGGCACGGTGGTGGTCGGCCACAGGAAGTTGTTGTCCGACATGGACGCGCGCATTCTCGAGGGCGTCGCATCCGGCGCATCCACCGTGCAGCTCGCGGCGTTGCTGTATCTCAGCCGCGGTGGCGTGGAGTATCACCTGACGGCGCTGCTGCGTGCCATGAAGGTGCGCAACCGCTCCGCGCTCGTGTCCAAGGCCTTCTCGATGGGGCTGTTCAGTGCCGGGTCCTGGCCGCCCCGGGTCCTGCCCGACTACGTGGCATCGGCTCCTCGAGCATCCTGAGGGCGTATGTGGCGGATCAAGAGCCGCCACATACGCCCTGGTCAGAGTGGGATGTTGCGATGCTGGCCGCGGCACGCGGGTGCCGCGGCCAGCAGCTCGCCCAACCGCAAGCGGGTCGTTGCCGGGTCGACCACCTCGTCGACGGCGCCGATCTCCATCGCCACCGATACGCCGCCCGCGACCAGCTGGTGCTCGTCGATCAGGGCGGCGCGCAGCGCCGTGCGATCACACTCCGGCGCGGCGTCGAGTCGTCTCCGGTGGAGGATGTCCACGGCGGCGCCGGCGCCCATCACGGCGACCTCCGCGTCCGGCCACGCGAGCACTGCGGTGGCGCCGAGAGACCGCGAGTTCATCGCGATATAGGCACCG
>Ga0307513_10005817_pt1 | contig 16193 bp, 9 predicted proteins | sample 15_EM_MG_FD_202174 | JGI IMG/M metagenome (GOLD analysis project Ga0307513, IMG submission 202174) | Populus trichocarpa ectomycorrhiza microbial communities from riparian zone in the Pacific Northwest, United States - 15_EM | ecosystem: Host-associated > Plants > Roots > Unclassified | place... | reverse complement strand
TACCTATCAGACCATTGTTTGTCCATACAAATAGTAGAGTCATACACATGTGTGTCACAAAGGATCGGTAGCGATTCGAGTCATTTGACACATCGCGCTTATGTGTCAGGCCCCTATTGGTCTGTGCGCGAACGGTGGCAAATCATCCACATATCATACATGTATGATACTGGAAAAATGAAAATTAAATGTAACCTATATGTAACTACCCGTAACAGTACCCCCCCTTCAAGGCACAAGGTCCCTTGAGTGCAGGATCCTCCTTACTTCCTCCTTTTTATTAGAGAGAGTATAATTTTCGAGGGGTTTCCAGTGGATATTCCTGAAGGTCACGGTTCTCAACCTCCTAGGGGCCTCAGGATGTCGGTCGTGGAAGTCGCTGATTGCTTCCGGGGCATTTGCTAGATTTTTGTCAGGCTCCCAAGAGTTTTCAGCGCTATTGCTTCCTGTCCATTTTACAAGGTATTGGAGTTGTCTGTTCTTAAATCTTGAATCTAGGATTTCTTCTACTTCCCATTCTTCTTCAGAATCGATTATGATCAGCGGAGGGTTGGTTGGACGTCTTCCGATGATTACATTGTGTGGTGCTTTTGTTAATAGAGAGATGTGAAAGACGTCATGGACATTTTTATCTGTCATTTCTTTGGGAAGTTGAAGCCTGTAGTTGAGTTCTCCAATTTTCTCGGTAACTTGATAGGGACCAATTCGCTTTTCCTGAGTTTCCTGGTCATTGCCCTGGTAGGTTCATCTTTTTCCTGAATCTTTTCTTTGAGGTTTCTGGCATCGAGGTATGCCATATCTCCTATCTGTAGTAGGGGTGCACTTCCCTTATCATAGTATTCCTTCATCCTTTCTGCCACAATGTCAAGGCAAGCTTGTAATTCTTTTTCGACAAGCTTCATCTCCTTGATTTGTTCTTCTGCGGCTGGATGTGTCATGTTCTCAGTCTTCATTTCCATAAGCCACCTTGGTTCTGTAAGGTTATTGGCTTTGAATGGAGACGTCTTGATTGTACTGTGTTCCTTATTATTGTAGGCGAATTCTGCCATATGCAGCCATTTTGCCCAATCATCCTGTCGGTGTGTGCAGAACATACGAATGTATGTTTCTAAATCTTGGTTGACTCTTTCTGTTTGTCCATCCATCTGTGGATGGTAAGCTGAGGATAGTGCCGATGTGATGTCGAGCTTTTTATACATTTCTTGTATGACTTTGGCTGCAAATTGTGTTCCTCTATCGGAGATAATCTTGTCCAGTAGTCCGTGTAGTTTGAACACATGCCTCATGAGTGTTTCTGCTGTTTCTAGAGCAGTTATTTCTTTCTTGATGGCAATGAAGTGTGCCATCTTGGTAAGTCTGTCGACTACTACCAATATTCCTGTGTTTCCTTCTGATTTTGGGAGTGGCATGATGAAGTCCATGCTGATTGTTCCCCATCTCCTGTCTGGAGTTTCGTTTGGTTTGAGTTGTTTGAATCCTTGACTGATTCTAGGTTTGGACCTTATGCAATTGTCGCATGCTTCAACATATTTGTCGATGAATTGTGACATCGAGGGCCACCAATAGTTTCTACTGGTTAGCTCCAGTGTTTTATGTCTGCTGGGATGTCCTGCTGCTGGATTATCATGGTGTAATTTGACAATATCGGCCCTGAGTGATTTATCGTCAGGGACATACACTCGTCCCTTGTAGAGTAGTAGTCCTTCTTCTGTATTCCAATCTTCTAGTCCCTTCTTCAATGACTTTGGTCCTAGGTTCTTGATTTGGGAGACGGCCTTTCATACGTCGTCTTCCATGGATTGTATTTGCTTAATTTGTTGGACTAATGGTCTCTCATTTATGACCATTGCCTGTCCTCATTTGCTAGCCATTATTTTAATAGGCTGCTTGAATATAATTCTTGCTTGATTATCATCCGCGTCACTTTTGAAGTGATCTGCCCTTCTAGATAAAGCATCTGGCTTTGTTGAGAGCTTTCCTGGTTTGTGATGAAGAGTGAAGTCGAATCTCGATAGGAATAAGGCCCACCGGGCCTGTCTTCTTGTGAGGTTTTGTAATTTCATGAAGTATTCCAGATTCTTATGATCTGTCCATATTTCGACTGGGATTCCCTGTCCTTCCAGGTAGTGTCTCCACTCTTCTAGGGCCTTAATAATGGCTCCTAATTCTTTGTCGTGGATTTCGTAATTCCTTTCTGTTTCGTTAAAGGACTTTGATTGATAGGCCACTGGATGCCACTGGCCGTCGTGTTCCTGTGATAATATTGCGCCTGTCGCGTAATTCGAGGCGTCGCACTCCATTCGATATTTCTTTGCAGGATCTGCCATTTTTAACACAGGAGCTTCTGTGAACTTCTTTTTTAATATCTCGAATGCTTGTTGTTGTTCTTCACCCCAATTCCACAGGGTATTCTTTTTTGTTAGGTCGTTCATAGGCCTTGCGATCTCAGAAAAGTCCTTGATAAACCGTCTGTAAAAGTTTGTGAATCCCATGAAGGCTTGGATGTCTTTAAGCCTTTTTGGTGTCGGCCATTCTGCGACTCCAGAGAGTTTTACTGGATCCATTTCGATTTGTCCTTTGGATATTATAAGTCCAAGGAATTCTGTCTTTAGCTTGTTGAATTCGCATTTCTCTGGTTTGAGATATAGGTCATGTAAACGAAGTCTTTGTAGTACTTCTCGTGTTGTCTTGTGCTGTTCTGTCAGGCTCTTGCTGAATATGAGGATGTCGTCTAGGTATATGACTATTAACATATTAATAATCATATCCCTGAATATTTCGTTCATTAATGACTGGAATGCTCCGGGTGCATTGGTCATTCCGAAATACATTACTAGGGGTTCGAATAGCCCTATCGGTGTGTTGAAGGCCAGCTTGTATTCATGTCCTTCCTTGATTCTGACGTTGTTATAACCATTTCTGAGGTCTAGGTGTGTGAAGTATTTTGCTTCCCTGAGTTGGTCAATGAGCTCTGATGTTAGAGGGATTGGATATCTGTTCCTGACGGTGACTTCGTTTAAGCCTCTATAGTCTTGGACGAATCGAAGACTACCATCTTTCTTCTTGATGAAGAATACTGGTGCTGCTGTTTCTGATTTGGATTGTCGAATCCTTCCTAAGGCTAATTCCTGATTTAGGAATTCCTTGAGCGCTTTCACTTCCCCTGGTGACATGGGAAAGGCCTTTCGTGGCTTTGGTAATTCTTTTCCTTCCTGGACAATTATTTCTAGATCCCAGGATTTGTGTTCTGGGAGTCGGTTTGACTTCTCTTTTGAGAATATATCCTTGTAGTCTTGATATTCTTTAGGTATTGGTTCCTTGCTCTGTTGTTGTAGAGCCGCTATTGCTAGTTCTTGACTTTTGCTCATTCCTGCAAGTATTCGCATAGAGTAGTCTTGTTCTGAGTACTTTCTCTGATTTGAGTACCAGCTGTGTCTTCTAACCTCATCCGGAGGTAGGGTTCTCTTGATAGTGATGTGGTTCTTTTGGAATCCACAGCATTTGAAGGTAATTGTGCCTTCTTTCCAATTGATGTGTGGATTATGTTGTATAAGCCAGTCAATCCCAATGATAAGGTCTTGATCATCTATTTCTGTTACTGCAAACATTGTTCTTGACTTGTGTCCTCCTATCGTAGGTAGATATAATTCCAAATGCACATAATGTGTGATTCTTCCAGCAGTGTTAGTAGTTCCATCTATGTTTAGTAGTGGTATTGGTTCATCGAACTTATGGGTTATTAAGTTCATGTCTTGAACAATTTGTTTGCTGATAAACAAGGTTGTAGCACCACTGTCGATTAGTGCTGCTGTAGTAATCGCTCTGTAACCGTCCTTACTATGGCCATCCTCCTTAATGGTTACTGGTACATGGAAGTGGTCATTCACTGGACGATTTACACTGTAGGTCGATCTGATTGCGATTCCATCTATCGACCTTGCTAAAAATCCTTAGCCTGTTCCTCGTGCTTCTTTCCGCTAAGTCCATCTACTAGCTTGAACATGGTGTCCATGGCATCTTGTTGGGCTGCCATCTTTTGTTTGAGTTTGTCGATCTGTTCATTCTCTGGTGCTGGTATGTAGGTACCTCTGACCCTAGGAACGTTGGGTCTTCCCTTGAAGTTGTTATTAGCCTTGATGGGTTGGCGACAGTTTCTCTTGATGTGTCCCAGCTTTCCGCAGTTGTAACACTTGATGAGTTTACTTCGTGCTGCATCTATTTCCATTGGGACGTATTGACTGGTGACGTTGTTCTGATAAGTTCTTCCTCCAGCCCTCGGGTCAGACCAAGGCGACCATGCTCCTCCTCTGATGTTCTCGAGGTGTTGAGTGTTATTGATTGCATTGGCGATAGTGTCGTCGGCTCTCATGAGTGAGAGGTCGTATCTGAGCTTAGAATCGAGCCCTGTGAGGAATTTCTGAAGGAGAGCCTGATCTCCATATCCGGTGTGATGAGAAAGTGACTGGAATTGCTGAACATATTGTGCCAGTCCTTTCTTCCCTTGTTGGAGGTTATCCAACTGTCTCCTGGCATTCTCTTGTAGGTTTTGGTAGGCGTACGTTCTATCGAAGGATGTCATAAAGTGGTTGAGGTCGTACAACCTAACATAACCTGGGGTTGCGTTGAAGAAGTCGTCGAAGTAAGGGGTGGCCCAGGTGAGTGCTGCCCTGTTAAGGTGTGACAGCCATTCTGCTAGTTTCTCATCATCCAAGGTGATCCCTTTCTGCCTGATGAGCAGGGCCATCTTGTTCTTAAATGCGTGTGGGTCTTCTCTTCCCGAGAAGGAAACCGATGTTCCTTTCAACTTGTTGATCTGTGTCCTAAGTTGATCCAATGTTACTGCAGCCGGCGGGTTCGGCGGTGGTGCTGCTGCTGCTCCTGCCATGTTTGGTCTTAGTATTCCTATTAATCGAAGGATGTTAGAGGCAGGAGGTGGTTGTCTGAGTGCAAGCGGGATTCCAAGGAATGGGTGTACTACTACTGGGTTTGGTTGTGCGTCGTTACTAGAATCGGATCCGATAATAGGGGGGGGAGAGATTCTTTGTCCTGAGGTTCTTCCGAGCACTGGGGTGCTGAATACCGGATTGGTGAATAAGAGTGGGACGAAATCTTCGACCGGAGTAGTTGCGACTGTTAGAGGGTTTCCTTGCTCTTGCGTTGCCTGGACAGGGTCCCTTTGTAACAGTGGTTGATGTCTTGGGGATTCCTCCGGATCTTCAAACTCTTCATCTTCTTCTTGTTCGGTCTGCGGTGGACTAGGTTCTGGTTCTAGGAAATGTGGTAGGATGGAGTCTGGGGGAACGCGGCTTTGTTTTCTGGTGTAATTGTTTTTCCAAAAATATCTTCCGAAGGTTGTGTCGAACTTGATCGACCAGACTTCGTTGGAGAAAGGATGCGGCTGAGGTGGGATAGCGTAAGGGGGACCGGGACCTCTTCTGTATTTTCCTAGTAATTGATTTCCTGAATATGGGACTAGTTCCTCCTGGTATTCTTCCAAGTGTTCTTGGATCCTTTGAAGTTCCGTGGAGTGGTGGGAGTGGGACAAGGTGGGCTATTCCTAGTAACTGGTGTGTTGCAGTAGCTGCCTTTGATGAGTGTACACACGTCGCAGCGCTGTAGGTCGTTGACTGCTTCTCTTTCTTGGTTTCGTACGGCTCGCTGTTCCTTGTTGGGGTTCCAGTCGGGGAACACGTCTTCCCAGAGTGTGATAAGGGCGGCGAGATGTAAACTTGTAATTCCTGGACACTTCTGTAGTAGTTCTTCTTGGTCCTTTGGTATCGGGTGTTGTCTAGCGAAGTATCGGGCTCTGATGAAATGTCTATCTTGGAGGGAGATTCTCGTGGTTGCATAGTCTGGGTTATGGTATACGGGATTTATTGGATACCGTATTTCGCAATCAAACATTAAATCGTTCGTCGCACCAGATGCCAATGGGGAGTGCGCAAGTAGGGCAGCGAGTGTATGTGCTAATGTGTCCTGAGTTGGATCCGATAAAGAGCAGAACGCGTTCGGTTGGTTCCCAATCGTAGTCTGTTAGGAGCCTGATGTAGGCGAGTCTCGCTATGTATTCCTTCGCTGCGGGTGAGGCTGTTTCCAAGTAGATTGGTGTGATGTAGTCTTGCGCCGGGCACTGTCTGGCGAAGTCTCTAGCTCTTACGCGGTGAACCTTTCCTGTAAGTTCTTTGTCGATAGTTTGATAGGTGATGTTGGTTCTTGTTATAAGTATTGTTTCTCCATCTTCACTGGAGCTCATAAGATTGTGGGTGTCTGTTTGTAATCGTTAATGATTATATTCCGAACAGATGTTAATAATTATCCCGCAGTCTGGGCATCTAAAGAGCTGGTCTGTCCACGCTTTTCTGTGTCTGACTTCTCTTTTAATGAACCCTGGAATGTAAGGTTTCATGAAGAATGGGTAGTATTCTTCAAGTTGTAAGATGGCGAATGCAACCTTGACAACTTCCCATCTTGTGTCCGAATGTGTCCATATTCCGCGCCAGTTGATGGTGGGGAACACACATTTCTCTAAGTAAGGGGCCATCCGCATGTAATGTTGAGCTCTTCTTGCATGCGCGATAGTTGTGTGTCTGGCCATTCTTACTTAGGTTTCCTTGGGGACGTTGTCTTAGTATTCTATCGTGATAAGAGGTGTGAGTGTAACCGATTTTCATTAGTACACGTTGTTCTTTAGAAACACCAGGGCCCTCTAGTTAGATTACAATCCTCGCAACGGTCTCTAAAACTATTTGATAGCTTGTCATCCCATTCTTGTAATACAGTTCTTTTCCAGTACTGTATGTTGAGCGATGTCTTGCCGTATGGGATGATACTGTTCTCGACCGAGAACAAGTAAGCTACCTTTAGTTTTTGTCCGTAGTGAAGACTGTAATACTTGTCATAAGTGTGGGGTAATGGCGCAAGGCCGATATACTCCATCGCTCTCCTCTTGTGCGTGACCGATCTGATATTGATGTGACGTCTTGGCGGATTGTTGTCCGACCTTCTTGCCATGGGTCTAGTTGGGTCATTGGCGCGGCCTCGGCGGGGTCGTACTTCTGATCTGAGATCGTTGTAAGAGAAAACGTCTCTTCTGCTGGTTGGGTAGGGGTCCCAGCTGGCGCGCATGATGGTGCGCTCGTTGGATTGAGGTTGTTCTTGGTAGGCGGGGGCTTCCTGTGGCCATGCCGTGAGGTCTTCTAATGTCCATTCGGGGTCGATGGGGTGTTGCCAGTTGCAGCCGTACTCGGGTCTCCATCAGAGCAGCGGTTCACCAAAATTTTGCAGGTTCGCGCGCCGCTCTTGATGGGTGATGGTAGGGCTGGGAGGACGGTCGTCTTCCTGCATTCGTACGGCCGTGTTGGAGAGCAGCTCAAGGCCAAGGGAATTGCTGGTGGGCTGGAAGACCGGAGTACCCCAGGTCGTCTCTGGGATACCCTCAAACCAAGACGCGATGTCTCGAGGGTGGACGTGGGGAGAAGGGGCTCCTTCCATAAACGAGGCTGCGTCTACTACCGGGAGATCGACGGTGTTCATCCTGGGGGCACGCGGAGAGGTGCTGGAGTTGTTGGTGACGTTGCTGAGGGGAGTGGTGCTCGACATGTTTGTATGGGGATTGTCCTATAGACAATCGGCATACATCGGTTAGCTTTGACCTAATGTCACGGGTTGTCGCGCATCGATAACCCAAGACAATGTATATATATAAAATAATAAATACCCTACCATGTTACGGACGTAGTGCAGTGAGCTCTAAGCTCCAAGCCCGAAGGCTAGCACTAGATCAGTAAGGTGGCAAAAGTATATGGGAAAGGGACCATAGCCGGAAGGGTATGGGAGCTTGACTTACTGATTTCGAAAGATATCTGATAGTAAGGCTTGGATAGGCTTGTGTAGCTTCAATGTCTCGATTGACAAGGAGGTCAAAGCTGAGAGGGAAACGCCTCAGCTTGGACTCCTTATATACCTATCAGACCATTGTTTGTCCGTACAAATAGTAGAGTCATACACGTGTGTGTCACAAAGGATCGGTAGCGATTCGAGTCATTTGACACATCGCGCTTATGTGTCAGGCCCCTATTGGTCTGTGTGCGAACGGTGGCAAATCATCCACATATCATACATGTATGATACTGGAAAAATGAAAATTAAATGTAACCTATATGTAACTACCCGTAACACGCCAAGATGACACTGACCCACGTCTGGACAAGCTGCGACTCCCATGACCTAACCCCCCTCATACAGGTACTCCGAGACCGCCTCCCGGCCCTCCCGGCCTCCGCCCCAGCATGGACTCACCCGTGGTACCCCCTCCTGGCCCTGCGGGAGCTGGAGAGCACCCGATGGGCCGGCAAGAAGCTGGCCAGAGAGCTGCGGAGAAGCCAGCCCAAGCGGGAGTGGGCCATAGGCTCCTACCTATGGCTCCTATGGACTAACAGAATGAAGGAAATCCACGGTGAAGGCTTTGCCCCGCCCTGGAGACTCTGTGCTGCCCTGGAGACGGCACTGGATACGCCGCCCGACCTTCATCGGGTCTGCTAACCCGGCGGGGCCGGCACCACAAAGAGTCCCACGCCGGCCCCGCCACCCCATCCTGAGGGTCCCGTCCGCAAAAGTGGGCCTGCCACAGGGGCGGAGCCGCCGGGGCCCCGTGCCCCAACCGCCAGGGAGCGGGAGATGCCGTGGGCCACGAGCCCATGGGCCATGAGCCCCGACCCACGAACACCTTGCCGGGCCTCGGGGGACGCTAAACAATTCAGGATGCCCGGTACACCATCAACTTAGGCCAGCCGCCTGTGGGCCGGCTCGCATCAGCGCAGTGCCCCACGGCCCCCGGACTCCCGGGAGAGGGCCCGCCCACAAAGCGGCCCCGCCTGGGTCAAGGGACACCAAGGCGCACGAAAGCGGAAATGCCGGCAAACGCGCCCCTTTCGCGGGGGGCCAACATCGCCTTCGCCCAGATTAACCAGGGCAGTGGTCTTGTGGGGTTTTAGTGGGTAGGCGGCCGCTATTAGCCCAGCTAGGCGGCCGGAGTCCCACAGTACCACGACGGGGTTATGCCTGGACACACGGTGGGGCGCCCAGAAATGTCAGGCCCATCAGCCAGTGGTCTGCTTAACAGCATTTCCCCTCATCTTCAAAGCGGAGAGCTCTAGAGAGCAAGCCTTTCCCAGGGTGGGGCGGTTAGCTGCTGTATCTTCGGACCGGCGCTGTCAGAAGGGGCTTCCGACTGGACAAAAAAAAAAAAAAAAAAAAAAAAAAAAGCACAATGCTTGGACCTGACCACCACCTCCCCATGGTTCCAAGTGGGCAATGCAGCACTGGTCACTGTAGCCAAGGGTGGTCAAAAGGTACATACAAATAGGTAGTCCATTCCTCTTCATTATCACTTTGTTGTCAGCACTGTTTATGGTGTTGTCAATGTCACACCCCTTCTTGAATCTAGCTGGCCTATTTTTGAGTTGTACCATTCTCCCTTTTCCCCTGTATATATTTCTGCACTTCCTTCCTTTCTGTACACTGTCTGCCATTTGTACATAATTTTTCCAGGTGCTGCATAAGCATGCCAGACTCCCTTGCGTTCGCCTCATGTTCAAGTGCTATAGGTAGGAAACTGGTCCAAGGGTCGTGCCCCCTCATGTACTGAGAATCTCTCTATTCTTTATCCTCCCCGGTTTTCTCTGGGGTAGTCTGCCCCATGACTTTCACCTTGAACAGGGACTCCTCCAGGTGCCTGCGGGCATGACCCCTTAGCTGTCTTAGACCGCTCTGGGGTCACCAGGGGTTAACTCAGTAGAGGTGTTTGTTGTTACCTAGTGGCCCTCCCTCTTGGACAGCTGCTCCAAGCCATCTATATTACCAGCCTTTGTTCACTCATTGGCAGTTTACAGCTGCTCTTTCTGAGCAGCCATGCCCGGGCTGCAGCCCAGTTTACCCAGCCTTTGTTTTCATTGGCATTGACAATTAGTGACCCATCTCTAAACCAGATGCTCTTGGTGGCAGGCGTCAGTTGTGCCCTTATGGCCCAACCTGTCTGACCAAAGGAGACTGCCAACCTGCGGTCAAGCCCTGGGTAGACAACAGGGATGTTAAACACTTCAGGACACCTGGTACACCGTTGCCAGTGGCTGGTGCCATGCTTTGTTGAGGGGTTGCATGGTGCAGTTCTGGAGTTGATCAACATGCGTCAGTGATGCACTGTCATGTGGAGGTATTTTTAATTGGTGTGCTGGGCGTGATGCCTTGCTTAGTCACTTGTTTGTCAAGCAGACTCCATCATGGTCAAGGGTGAGAATCCCAGACTCCATGTTTGGTCATGCTGGTTAGTCAGCGAATGAGCGGATAGTTGTACACCCTTAGGGCCTTCTGCCATGCCACTTGTTTCGTTGACACATGATCATTATCGAATAACACATTGGTGACCTTGGATCCTTTGTGCGTGGTAGAGTGGCAGGGGTAGACTTCGGTCTTTAAGGCGTTCTCTTAAGGAGGGTGTCGCATACCTTGACTGAAACTGCATCCATGATTGGGCCAATCAGGACTCCTTTTCTGGTCAACTGGGAGTGATGAAGTGGAGGTTTGGACTTTATGTGGGTCTTTTCTTGCTGGCAAGCCCTTGCATAAGACAGTATGGGATTAAACAACCCCCAGCTCGAATTCTGATGAGAGGTGTCCATGCTGTGGCGGTTGAGTATGTCTGGGGTCCTATTACTCCCTGGAAACGGCTTTTCTGAGGCATCCAGGTCTGGATTAAAGCTTCTTTATTCTTGGGGATTCCGGTTCAGGTTAATGATGTGATGAACTGGTGGTAATGATTAGCATAACAGCACGCCTCCCTCTGAGCACTTTGTGTCATTGTCTGGCAAGGAGTCTAACCAGCCACTATGTTTCACTGATACAAGGTATGTCATTGGTTTGTGTCAGCATAAGAGTTGATGCAGTTCCAGGACTGATCAACATGTGTCAGCTTTGGTCATCTGGCAAGGAGTCTTACTGGCCATTGATCAATTACATTGTGCCTGCTTCACGGCAGGTCAAAGGCACCTTTGCTTAGATTAATCAGGGTAGTGGTCCCACAGGGTTTTAGTGGGTATGGGGTCATTATTGGTTAGCCAGGCAGCTCGAGTCCCACAGTACCATGGCTCTGAGACTGTGACTCTGCAATGGTGCAGAGGCAGTTGTATTGCCTGCTCCAACAGCAAGTGGTCTGCCTAAAGGCATTTCCTCGCGTAAGCAATACAGAGAGCTCTAGTGAGCATTCCTTTCCCAGGGTGGGGCGGACACCATGTAGCTTTGCTCTGGATCTGTCAGAAGAGGAATCTGTTTGTAATAAAAAATAAAAAATAAAAAGCATAACACTTGGACCCAACCACCACCTCCTTGTGGTTCCGAGTGGGCAATGCAACACTGGTCATTGTAGCTAAGAGTGGTTGAAGGTACGTACAATTAGGTAGTCCCCTCCTCTTCATCCCCCCTTTGACATTGTGGCTGATTTTCGGCTTTGATTGTTGTTGCACCCCCTCTTGATTCTAACTGGTTTAGTTTCAAGTTGTACCCCTTCCCCATCTTATTTCGTATCTATTACTGCATTTCCTTCCTTTCCATACACTGTCTGCTTTTTTGTACATAGTTTTCCAGGCACCATGTAAGCACGCCAGGCTCCCGCACACACACCTTGTGTTTGCTTCGCACAGGTAGGAAACCAGTCCAAGGGCTGTGCCCCCTTGTGTACTGAGAATTTCCTTGTTTCTTTCTCTCCTCAGTTCTCTCCAGGGTTGTTTGCCCCAAGGTGTTCGTTCTGAACAGGGAATCCTCAGGCCATCTGCAGGTGGGACTCCTTAGTTGTCTTAGACCACCCTGGAGTCACCTGGGGTCAACTTAGTATGTTCTTTCACAGGATATCTTGCAGCCGCCCCTCCTGGGTGGCTGCTATTTGGCTGCTCAGTGGAGGCTTTCCACATTTGGGACAGGGTTTTGCCAACCCAGAGCTGAGGCTCAGTTAGGGTTTTGTCAACCTGGGACTTTGGTCCAGTATACCATACCATTTACTAATAAGCAACCTGTCTACAAACTGCAGACCTTAGGTGGCAGGAGCCGCTGAAGCTTTATGCTTCAACCTGCCTGGTATTTGGGAACATTTACCAGCCTTTGTGTTCTTGATGCAGATGTTAAACTCTTAAGGATGCCTGGTACACTGTCGACTTAGGCTGGGGCTGAGCCTGGGGTAGGGAGGCTTGGTTGTCAGTGCTGAGGTTGTTGATTGGGTGCTGGGTGTCATGCCTTACAATAGTCTTCTCCCCTCTCAGGTGGACTCCATGTTGGTTAAGGTGAAATCCCGGACTCCATTGTGGTTAAGCTTTTGAGTCATTTATGGGCAAGTGTGCTAGTTAGTACAAGTAGCTTAGGCAAAAGGCGATTAGTAGCAGTGAAGACCCCTGGCAAGCTGTTAACAACCCCTGGGGGTAGAGGCATCTGTGATGACATGCCTAGGACTCCCTTTGGGTCATCGCTTACAGTGGGAATCTCCTTTGGGTCATTGGGATGTTTGGGGACAAGGGGGATATTGAGGTGTTTAGACTTTATAATGTGGCAAGATGCCTCTTGCAGAGGTGGGTCTTATCTTGGTGAAAGAGTCTGGGTGTGCTGCCTCAGGACTCCCTGTTTAGTAGCTGAAAAGTGTGGCAAGCCTCTTGCGGAGTTTCAACCTCTGTTAAATCCATGCCAGAGGCATGTGTGGGATTATGGACAGGTATCCACAGTGTCACGTTCCGTGTCACTTCATTCTATTCTCCTATTCATTTCCTATTCATTTTCATTCATTTCTGTTCGTCCTTCCACTTATTCTAGTTCTCTGTACATTCTCCGGTCTTGGACTCCTACGCTCTCATTCTCATTCCCTCCAGACTCTCATCCTACGCTTCGGTCCTCATTCATGTCATGTGCCCTAGCCCTAGACCGTTCCGTATCCCTTTCGTCTGTGATCACTATGTAGTTGCTTCTCTGTTCTGGTTATGTACCCTTCTCGTTTTACACTCCTGTGTCTTTCCAGTTGTCCTTTTCAATTCTCTATTTAGGCAACTGTATTCTCTTCTAGTTCCCCTAGTTTGGGATCAACTTGAACATGCCCCATTCTTCCAATCTCTCATCCCTTCATTTCCCTTTCACCCAGAGTTCACTCCTTCAAGCTCACTCCTCCTTCCGGGGTGTTGCTCAAGTCCTTAGCTGTCGCAATTCGTCAAAGAACAAGATCCTCCTCTGTTCCCAAGATCTCCGGACTCCGGACTTTCCAATTTGTTGGCCGGACTTCCCATTTCCCTGAACGAGGTATCAGTATCTTACAGTATCCCAAACTGTCTTTGCAGCCATCGATTTTCAGCAATGTCCCAACAATGTGACTCTCGAACTGGTCATTATGCCAGCCTTCCCGAAGTCCGGGAACAACACCGTGAAGAAGAAGAAGAACCCCCGTTGATTCAGGAAGAAGAAGAAGATCACCACCCACTTCAAGAACTCCTGCGCGATCCGCCCCCACATGCAAACCGTCTCTTCAGCCATATCGCTAGCAACCCGGGTACACCCAGCTGGAACCTAGCATCTACTTCGAACACGACCCCTACTGTCCCGGCCACCAATCCTCCAGCCAACCGGGCACCCAATCTGACTCAAAACCCACCGGCAATGCCTCTGGCACCAGCTGGCATGGATCCGACCATATGGGCGAACAACCAGGCCCTCATTATGTCACTGATACCCATGCTACAATCCATCACATCACAAAATCAAGCACCACCTCCAAGACCTCTGAAGGAGATGGATGCGCAAGCTCTGGTAAAATTCTTGGGAGATGAAACCTCCAAACTCCAAGACTTCCTTTTCGAATGTGGCCTCGTTTTCAATGCAAAACCACTTACGTATGCCACCAACAGAGCTTGCGTTATCTATGCCTTACAGCATCTTACTGGCACCACCAAACACCACTTCTGGCGCGATATCGAGCAAGGCTATCAAACCGCAAGAGTCACCTTGTGGGCTGCCTTTGCCCAAGAACTCGAGACTATCTTCGGCGACCCGGATAGAGTCAAACGCACGACAGAGAAGCTTGTATCCCTCAGAATAAACGACAATCAACACGTCCACTGCTATACTGTTGCCTTCAAGGAGTGCGCTGATGAACTCCGGTGGGCAGATGACGTCCTTCACTCATTCTACTACCAGGGACTCCCGGACCGTATCAAGGACCTCTGGGCCCGGACTGACCCACCTGCTCTATACAATACTCTTGTTGATGAAGCTCAGAAAGCCGACCTCTGTTACTGGTGTTGTGTCAACGAGAAGAGGAAGAATCCTTCAACCAGCAAGCCCTTGACCTCCAAGCAGAGGTCCCCTGACCAGAAATCATATTCCAGTATGCCCGCAAAATCCGGCCAGTCCTCCAGGTCCCCATCATTGTCAACTCCCAACAAAACTGCTTCAACCTTGTCGTCCATGCCACAGACACCAGCCAAGAAAACCAACTCCTATAAAGATCTGTCTGCAATCCTTGGACCAGATGGAAAGCTCCTTCCTGAAGAGAAGGAATGGCACAAGAAATTCAGTCTCTGCCTTTGCCACGGCATCAAGGACAATTGCCCACCTCCTGGCTTCAACAAGTCAAGCACTCCTAAGATCGACAAACTGGCTAGCACCTTCAACACGCCTAAACCCAAGGGCTGGGCGGCACAAGCCAAAGCCAAGAAATCGGACTCCGAGCAGGCAGCTTCCGCCGATGCCTTGGATTTTTAGTACGCAACCCTGTTGGCGCGCCGGGCCCCTGCAGTCACGGTAGCACACCCACTCAGCCTCCTGAGGTGAGGTTGAGTGCCATGGTTTTGGACTCTAAAGATTCTTTTCTCCTTAATCTTAGTTATTCGAAAATCCCCATTAAAGCCCTATTAGATTCAGGTGCGACTCATTGTTTCCTTGATTCCTCATTAGTTTCAGATCATCGACTCCCTGTCCGAACCCTTCCGCAACCCTTATGCTTACACCTGTTTGACAGGTCTTTTTCTGCTGATCCTATAGTATATGAAGTCACCCTTCCGATCCATTTCAATCATACCCACACCATCCCAATCACATTCCTAGTAACCCCTCTGGACCCAGACATCACTGCAGTCCTCGGAATAAGCTGGCTACACCAGCAAAATCCGTTGATTGATTGGGCAAGTAGCCGCATCCATTTCTGAACTCCAGTCTTGTCGTCTCCTCCCCCTGCCGCCACGCCTTCCGTTTTTCCGGCCCCAGCCCTGGCAACTTCTGCCTCCCTGGCATCAACCGGTCTGGCAATCCTTCTGCAACCGCCCATCTCCTCAACTCCCATTGCTACCACAGCCACTCCGGCATCGCATGCCGCGCCAGCATCGCATGCTCCTCTGGCACCATCCACCTCCTCAGCAACTCCAGCCCCTTCGGGACCCTCCATGCCCTTGTCATTGTCACAAGGTACATGTCCCATTTCGATATCTTTCGTTAACGCAGCAGTGTTCTGGATGCATACTCGACATGGTGAACAATCTGGTGTACTTCAGATCAAACCCTCAGACCCTCAAGCGTTCCTCCGCAGTGCGAAAGTCAGCCTCTCTGCTGCCACTCCTACTTCAGAACCCCTTAATACTCAAGAACTCAAATCCCTCCATAATCAAATCCCCTCTGAATACCACGATTTTCTCGATGTCTTTAGCAAGAGCAAAGCCAACAAGCTCCCAGATCACAACCCGGCATACAATCATCACATTAATCTTGAGGATGGTAAGCAACTGCCATTCGGACCTATCTATAACCTCTCTGAAGTAGAGTCCATGGCTCTCCAGGAATTCCTTCAGGAAAATCTAGCCCACAACTTTGTGGCAAAAATTGGCAAGTTGCTGAGGGTTGGCAAGGTGCAGTTATGAGTAGTAAAGTCAGAATGGGGATTGCTCGCCATTCTGGTCTCCTATTTATACTATTTCTAGTTGTTTGTATCTACAAACATGGATCACAAATCATTGCACAGCATTACATCATAAAGTGGAGCTAGTGGGGCTAATGACACGTAAAATGGGGCTAAAGAGGGGTTAATGATGCGATGTGGGGCTCCTACATCGCGACTGATGTCAAGAGAAGGTATTGCATCATAGTGATGTCAAAGGGGTCGGATAGAAGCCCTCCCTCTTGAG
>Ga0307513_10005816_pt1 | contig 16193 bp, 22 predicted proteins | sample 15_EM_MG_FD_202174 | JGI IMG/M metagenome (GOLD analysis project Ga0307513, IMG submission 202174) | Populus trichocarpa ectomycorrhiza microbial communities from riparian zone in the Pacific Northwest, United States - 15_EM | ecosystem: Host-associated > Plants > Roots > Unclassified | place... | reverse complement strand
CGATTCCGCTCGACTCCGTTTGCAGTCCCTGCGGAATTCGTACAAGACGACTGGATCGCCCTAACCGCCGCTGAGGGCCTGCAACATCTAGAGCTGCTGGCTGCGGAGCTCGGTCATGAGTGGTCGCGAACTCGGAAGCATGACGGGTCATCCGAACTCGTGCTCCTGGTCCCGCTTTGGCGTGGGCTGATGGAGCTCTGGTATACAGTCTCTACCGAGGCGAAGACCCGAGAGAGCGCGGAGCTTTTGTCATGTGTCGCCAAATGTCAGCGGTCCGTCTCTGGGGCTCTGATCCGGTGGGGCTCTAAGGGAATCATCAGAGTCGCCTTTTATGGGCCTCATTTGAGCGGGAAAACCACCACATTGAACGCACTTATAGGTAGTAGTGCTCTAAGTACAACTTGTGGGCTTTCTTGATTATTGTGCTCTTCACTCGCTGACTGGCACTTAAAGGGTCGACCCGATGCCCATGTCGCGTACAACACGTCCCAAGGTTACAGGAACCGTGTTTGGAATTATTCCCTCAGTATTTCATGATCACAATACAGTGTATGCGCCAGCGAAAAATTCCTGCCGTGTATCAAGCCTGGCAAGCCGCAAGCCCTGCGATGCGAAACAACCTCGGTGACCTTCCGCCTCTTCCCAAGGACACTGTAGACGTCTTAATACGGATATGTAGTTCATCCTTTGATCTACCCACGAGAGTTACCGGCTTGGTGGCGATTCGAGAAATGGCGAGTGGGCTGCAGTTCGGAGAGATATGTACTCGTACTCATCCCACTCTCAGTTCGATATACTGGATCGTATCGTCTATTTCTGTGGTATTTTCAACATCGCCTTCCCCATCCATCGTCTACCTTGGCCGCTGCTCAAAGTTGAAATGGAATGGCTTGCGGATTCCCCAAATGAATCGTGGGAGGTAAGTGACAAGACCGAAAGTGGTAGTATTGTACTAACTTACTAGCTAGTTCTACCATTTACCAGTAAGGCGTGCTCAGCAAACTCAAGTGACCGCTCACTCACTGCTTTCACAGCCCTTCGACATTCCCGAGATGAACGTATGTGCATGAACACTGCTGATCAAGCGACCTAATATTGTGTGCCATAGGTTCAACATGACGAGTACCCATCCCGTCTGACCGAGGAAGGCGCGGTCTTTGTCCCCGTCCTCAATATGAACTCGACGATCCATTCCTACTGGGAAGAAGCACTGAGAACATTGAAACGAAGCGGCATCATGCGCCTGCCGTGTGTTCTGGTAACCGGTCTTGATACTTGCTCCGCAGCGGATCCAGATGGCAGGGAATCTACCAGGGAAATTGGAAAGGCGCTAGAGATGCTTTCCTATCCTGGGACTCCTATCATGGTCTTCTCTCCGACGTGTGCTCTAGGCGCGAACCATCTCCTACGATATGTCGAAGGCTGTCCGAAGAAGCCGTCGTTCGAGGACATTTGGGCTGCTCACACGGATCCGCAGGAAATTGCTGTGAGTGGATATCTTGTCCTCTTTTTTTGCTTCAGGTGTGACCCTTAAATAGCTTATGACGAGCCTTTTCCGTGGAGCACTCCACGACCGACCGGCTCGAAAGCGGTACCGCACCAAGAAATTTAATAAATGGAAAAGAAAGTTGCGCGCTTTGATGGATATTAGCAGGGCCAACGAAACCCTACCCGCCCTGCTTGAGCGAATTCGCCTCCTGCGAATGTCGAAGCACTCTCCTTTCGACGATGCCCGTTTGCAAGATGCGCTTCGAGAACTGGCTATAAGTCTTCGGTGGGTCTTCGATAGGATACCTGGGTTAGCCGCTGAGTATTTTGCAGGAACTCCATATACAGCCAATCAACCCGCACAGATCCATCCTCGCCTCATGACCACGACACTCCCAAGGCTATTAATGGTGCCCTTGACGATAGACCGCAAGCGATCGAGCTTATCCTCGACCGTGAGCTTGAACGTTTACAAGTGTCGTGGGAGGGAAGCAACTTATTTAATAACACGTCAAGCGCGAAACAATCTCAGAAAGATAGGAGGAAGTCGTACCTTCTAAAGGTATCCAAGAATGTCCGCCCAGTTCGTTTCTGATGCACTATTAGGGACACGGATTCGCCTCTCGACAATCACCCAAGTCGACCATAGCGAATGGACCGGAGGATCCGGAGTTAATCGCACAGAGATCGATTATCGCGTTCCTCACGTTTCTACAAACCGCCTTGGCCGATCTGAGCGACACATTGGCCTCTCAGAAAGGACCGTCTTCGGACGACTGGCTATCTACTGACCAGGACTTGATCAGGCGACTCTGTAACCTTCTCTTGGATATGACTCCTTCTCGTCTACCTCCAGAGATGGCGAAGGGCCCGGAGAGATCAAGCACGCCAACATCGGCCCGGGCGAAGCACCACATTGGGTTTCGGTCCACACCTGACGTCCCCCGTCCTCTTTCACGTACATTCGATGCTCTCTCTCGTCCGTTCCGGCGAGACCGATCCACCATAGGTTTCGATGAGAAGCAAGCTACACCGACGACCCGTTCCCTATCGTCTACTCCTGAACAGGCCACGACGGAGGCCATCAGAGAAATCAAAAGGCATATGATGAAGCGACTTTCTTCGACCACGCTGGACGCCAATCCAAGCAAGATTCATGACTGCAAGGCCCAGGCGAGAGCGGGTCTCTCCCTCGCCATATACGGGAATTCCCTTGCCGCTCTCATGGCTCTTAACCATATGGTGGCATTGGATGGTCTAGATGAAAACACCGCGCCTCCTGTAAGTAAGCAACACAAAAGTATCGTCCACCATTCATAGGGTATTACAGATACCCGGTGCTGCTTTGATATCCTGATGGACCAGTTAGTATGGGTGCCAGCATATTTCTGTTGCAGAGGTCAAGGTACAAAGCAGTGCAACTACGGACAGTCGTGGTAGTTGTGGCATAGTATCCTGCACGTGTTCATACTAGGAAAGCTCTCGGTGCCTAATAGCGTTGCTCAACCGAGGAGCAAACGACAAAGTGGACCTACCAGCAATACGAAGAATTTGAAGCGGCACTAATTGTCGCTCGCTCTCGTCCCCTGTGAACGGGACTCTTTGCCCACAGGAATTTATGAATGAAATGGTGTAGCACCAGTGCCGGACATGTACCGAGGTCATCTCGTACGCATGTCCGTTTTCTTAAGGCCTTCGCCTTCTGGCTATGTGTCACAGAGAATGGCCATAACGAGACAAACCAAGTACGGGTGATCTCAGAACTAGTCCTGACTGCCGTGACCAATGGCGACCTGTACGAGTCAACTAGGTGGTCTCTCGGCTGTGTGCACTCGCGACTGAAGTAACGCGAGTGTCTCTTGACCTGTTGGTCAACTTATGGTGCCCTGTGTTCAGATTCATCGTCTCCTTGCTGCCACAAAAAGGGGGTATTCACAGACTTTGAAGCAACGCTTTGTTAGTTCATTGGGCAAGGTTTTCAAGATAGTAGGAGAATGCTCGTACCACCACAGACCACTTTACGGCAATGAAACGCATTGGGACACCTTGACGAGGTCGAACGAAAGGACGAGTGCCCGCTAAGATAATCGACGGCCTGGTCGTACAATATTGCACCCATTTTCCGTAGACGGTCTTGATTCGTCTAAACCTGCTTAATTTTGTAGCACGCACCTAATATTCATGATCGCGCTTGAGAGGGTAGTTCGCTCCACCCCTTAAATATAATGACGACAACAATCCATATACTCAATTAAACCTTGATACAATCCATCAAACTCCGAGTTCAAGATTTCCAACGAAGTGGACGCCTCCAGCACAGCGATAACCATTAGCCTGCTTGATCCACTGATATCCAGCCACGCATCGACCCATTTGCTGCAACTTCACCTGGACTCGTGCTTCCGCTTCGAGGCGTTTCCGCTCCGCCTCCTTCGCGGCACGCGCTTGTCGCTCGCGATTGCGGGCGGCCTCCCGCCGACGGTTCAACTCCTCCATTCTGATAGCGTCACTACGCGATCTTTTCAATGCATTAGATATCTTCTTAATCTCTTCTATGGCCTTTTGCTCCTCCTTTGCGTCTTCGGCCATCTTCTCTTCAGAGCGGCGCTGTTCATCCTTCACAGTCTCTTTGTCACGTTGGAGCTGCTCCCAAACATCATCTTGAACACCCGGATCTCGCGCGATGCCATCTGCTGTGCTCTTTTGAGATTCTCCTTGGCCATTGTCGATTGGTCTTGTTTCTGTTTCTGTGCGAGAAGAAGTCTGCGAGGATGAGGGGGCGGGTGGTGGTGAAAAGGAATCAGCGTAGGGCATTTGCTGCTTGCCGCGTTCGTTTGAATCCCGTTTTCGGTTTGTGACGCGGTCGCGCCGTTGCAACAGCATTCCATTGAAGCAAGCTACAGCGTCTTGATCGGAGAGTTGAAAAACGTCTGAGGTTGTAGAACCGTCCCCGGTTAAGGCGATCTCGACCATTTTCTTCGCTAGCGTTTCCATATCCCGTGCGTTTCCCCATGACGGCAGCTCGGATAGCTGATCGACAAGACTAACCAGCTTCGTGTAAATGGGGGACAATGGGTCACGTAGTATAGGAAGTTGGACGTTCTGTTTCTGGAGTTTACGATCTAGTATTTCGAGACATTTGACTGGTTCGATATTCTTGAAAACGACCTCTTCGGGGAACCGTGATGAAAGACCGGTGTTGACTTGAAGCAGTTTGTTGATTTCCTGGTCATAACCGGCGAGTATGACAATGAGCTTGCCCCGAAATCGCTCGTGAGTCAGGATGCCGACGAGTTCATCCATAGCTTCTTGTGCAAAGTGACCCTCGCCGAGTCTGTATGCTTCGTCGATGAATAACACCCTGCCCAACGCCTTCTCGAAGAGTTTCTTCGTCTTGGGGCCTGTGTGGCCAATGTACTGACCAACAAGGTCTGACGCGGAGCATTCAATAACCTCGCTAGAGGCGAGGATTCCCATGTCGTAATATACTGACCCCATCTTGCGAGCTACGGTGGTCTTGCCGACACCTGTGCGGGTATCAGTGGGAACTTACACAGAAGGAGAGAGAGTCGCACCAGGGGGCCCTTTGAAAACGAAGTTAGTTGGAATATTTTGCATATCCATCCCTTTATCCTTCAGCACCTTCGCCATTTTCTGCCATCTCCTCAACTTTTCGATGATTTCCTCCGCACCTATCATGTCTTCGAATAGCTTCGAGAGGTTGGAGGCGGCGTTTTGATCCCGATCGAAGTCTGGGTCAAAGTCTTGAGGCTCAAATGGAGCGTTGTGATCCCTTTGATGCGTTGGAAGGGAACTTTGCCGATCCTGGTAGTTCGTCTTCGCTCTGCTGAGGAGATTCTCGACCTCGCCAATGTTCCCGAAATTCGGGCGAATTCTGAGACGTCCAAGGACCTCAATGGCCACTTTCTTTGCCTCGTCCGTCACCGTACGATCCTGCTCCTTCAATTTCCAGTCCAAAGCTTGAAGGAGTTCCGAGTCTGAATAGTCCTGGAAATAGAAGGCATTTTCAATGGAAAAACGTCGTGCAAGTCCTGGGTTCACATTCTTGATCGGAAGTCAGTAAAAGTGCAGCTGGAATCCGACTGCCTCACCTGGAACATTTCCTCCATCTGGTCCTTGTAACCAAGTAGGAGGACACACCGATCTTCAGAGATCACAGGAAGAGGTAATTACGAATCAACTCCGCACTCGAAAAACCAGTAAACGTGACACTCACCATCTCCCGGAACGTTTTGAACCTCAGCGACAAGGGTATCTATAACAGCAGTTTTGAAGGAGCCTGTGTTCCCCCCTTTGTCGGAGCCAGAGTGGAGCATGTAAGCCTGAAACTTGTGAGCTTTCCATGGTGGAGACGTATAATTGAACCGCACCTCATCAATGATCAAAACTTTACCGACTGTAGTGGCAAGAATAGCTTTGGTATTTGTCTCTGATTGCCCGAGCACGTTGCCGATGAAATCCGCAGGATTCTTAGTGACCACTTGTAGGCGGGTTAGATCCTGAGCAGTCAAAGAATGAACTGGCTAACCCTCTCCATTACTCAATAATCCCAGCTCCGCAAGGATTTGACCGTAATGCTTTGCGACAGTGGTCTTTCCCGTGCCTGGTGAACCCAGGAAGACGCGGTTGAGCGAGACAGCGTCAGGTGCAAGCTCCTGCAGCTCCCTCTTGTAGTTGGAAATTGTCATGTCAAAGAGATTCTGCACAGACTTCTTGACTGAATCGAGACCGATCATCGATTGGAGTGCCTTCCACGCCTTGCTCTGGGCCATGACTGTGGAGGGTTCCGGGCCGATGAGATCCTCCCTGACAATTTGAAAGTCGTCTGATCGTTTCCCTGCACGTCTCTCTTTAGTGAGTCTCTCGGACTGCCGTTCCCGGATCCTGTCGAACAAGTTTCGAAGGGCTCGCGCATTTCCGAAGCCGTTGCGACCCCTTCCCCGACCCAGACGCCTGACCGCAATACGTCCATACAGACCCAGGATTCCGTCTGCAACTTTCATTCTCCCGCTCCACTGTTTCTCGAATAAATCCTGCAGCATGACCAATAGCTCGACGTCTTCATAGTCCTTGAATTGGAGAGTATAAGGAACCCTGCTCTGGAGTCCTGGATTGTGTTCAAAGAACTTTTCCATCTCTCGGTTATATCCGGCGAAGATCCACACGAGTTTGCCGATATTGTTCTCCATTTCGGCCAAGATAAAATCGAGTACTCGCTTTCCGGAGCCGTCTGACGTGAGCTGGTATGCCTCATCCACGAAGATTGCGCCTCCTCCGGCAGCTAGCATCTTCTCAACTTGTGCCTTGATTCCAGGTACACCATCATTTGCAAGCCGTGAGCCGGTGGTCTCGAAGAACGTGTCACTCGGGATAACCTGAACTGATGCCAGGAATCGAGCGTAATGACGCGCGACGGTCGTCTTTCCTGGAAACTGCGTCAGAGCAACATCAGGGTATCCGTGATAGGCGCACCTGTACCAGGATTTCCGAGCATGGAAATATTAAACCGTTCTCCTTTCAAATCTGTGCCCTGTCGCGTTGAGGTATCAACCTTGTTCCTAATGCTGAGCACTTGTTTCTTGACGTCTTCGAGCCCGATCATAGAAATAATGGCATCAATGGCAGGGCTGTTTACGCCATTAACAGATTTTTGGTATTGCCATTCATCCCGTGCTGCGGATGGTTTTGGAACCAATACCTTCGGAGGTGGTGGCGTCTTGCTAGAACTATTGGGCTGACTCGACGAGGTAGGACTTGAAGGAGATGTACGGCTGGCCCAAGATGGAAGGTAACTAGAGAAGGACTGAAGGATGGAGTTGCTTTGAGTCGGTGGTGGGTTGGACGGAACGGGGAGAGGTGGTGGGACAGCAGAATAAGCCTGATCTCGGGCAGCCTTCATATCCAGGCGTTTTTGTTCGAGAGCGCGCTTCCTTTCTTCAGCCTCTCGGGTTGCACGGCCCTGCTCACGCTCTCGGATCAATTGGGCGTCTAACTCGGCCATCTGGCGCGCATGAACTTGCTCCTCTGCGTCTCTTCTCATCTGCAGCACAAATTGCTCTTGCCGCTGCTTATCTGCCAATTCGCGTTCACGTTCGCACTTCCCACAAGAGCTCGGCCCCTTCGAGCATTTCCATTGCTGATCGTGACCATTGGGACATTTCTTGTTCGTAATCTTGTCGCATTGCATCTTGGAGTGATCCGCCAGCTGGTGGCATTTGGACGGGCAAGCATGCTGTCCACACGTGAGCATTGTCCCACTGAAAGATTCATAAATACTTGTAGAGATTAGGTAGAACGAAACCCCATACCAGGGTAAGGAGCAGCCGCCATCCGGACAATCCCTATCAAAGTCCTCTGGCGTCTTAAGGACCGACCGCCGGTTCGGGTGCCGATGACAGACGACAGGTAGGCCATCATATAGGTTCCCATTCTTCTTGATCATGTCAACTAGACTCGTCCATAGTTCTCCGCCCTTCCGAGCCTTGGTGAACGTTTGCGTATTGCCAATCATGATCAGCCCGTTGCGTGCTCGAGATAATAGGACGTTCACTCGTTCTGGGGAGAACATGAACCCAATATCGTAGGTTTGGTTACTTCTAGTGAGGGACGCGACGACTATATCACTCTCTTCTCCTTGGTAATTGTCTGCGTACTGTTAGCTTAGTCGGTCCACGACGGCTTGAGAGACACCCACGTACCAATGGTGGCGATCCGAATCTGTTTCTTCGAAGATTTTGCAGCTGATCCCGACATCAAACCCGCCCGCACAAGGTCATAAGAATCAAGGTCGTTGAGAACTGGGTCGTTATCCTTATTCAGGGCATCCATGATAGCACGAAGTTGGCCGAGGTAAGGGGTCAAGATGACCAAGTTGTCAGTGCCGTAGCCTTGTTGACCGAGATACCGGACGATCTTCAGGATCATCTGTACTTCGAACCTGAGAGTATATCGGTTATTAAGGTTATTGAGACGCTTCAAATAGCGGTACATACGGATTTTGCTTGGACGTTTTCGAACTCGTATCCCTCCTTTCCTCGGCCTGAACGTCGCCTTCTGGCCGCTCGTGGTGGATGAGAATAACATTATCTTGAAGGCCTCGTATATTTGGACGGTCCATTGCCTTAGGAGCATCGACGAGATCTGGATACGTGAGGCGGCGGATGAGCCGGGAAATTTCTGGCCTCATCCGATGCTGTGCCTTGAGCTGTGCGTGGGGGTACCCTTTGAGCACCAATCTCTCGAAGAGACTCCGGTTAAGGTCAAACCCATTTCCCTTTTCAACAGTAAGGTAGTAGTTGTTGACCTTGGGCCGTAATTGCCTACAATATTCCATCATGTCACCATTCCGCTTAGCTAAATAGATACGCACTTGTGATCACCGATCAGAATCAAATGCTCGATTCCGTCGGATAAAGCCGTCAGGACGTGTGACTCTAATATTTCTCCTGCCTCTTCGACCAAGAGGACGGAAGGTCGAGCAGCTCTAATCAATTCTCTGAAGACAGTCTCAATCCCCAGGGAAAGCGGAATCATTCCTTGCCTTACCTATACATCGCAGCTCCGGTTGTTGTGCACCCGATAACTCGTCGACTTTGGAGTACCGAGTCCTCTCCAGAACGAAAACCGGTAGCGATTTGTGCCACACATTCATCATGTTGCTTCCCGAGATCATAGATATGTTCAGCTTGCTCCTGAAGCATTTCTTGTTTCCATGTCTCGACAGTACCCATCCGAGTTGCTCGATCCATCTTCCAAATTTTACTGGCATCCTTGATATTTGGACTGCCTTTGTAGACGCCGGCGTCTAGCCCACGGATCCACCGGTTCAGGAGATAGTAAGCATCGACTGCTTTCCCACCTTTTCCAACTACCGTGGAGTTGTCTGACGACGCTGGTACGGTAAATGCGGCGGCATAATCGGGATGCTCGAAGCGCAAATGCTCCAAGACAGTCTCATCCTTTGTGTTTGACTGTTTGTACGCAGCATATGCATCTATCAAGGCACTACTCAGCGGGACTTGTCGAGAACGGAGTGCATCGATTTCTCGCCAGCCTCCTTTCGTCATTCGGGCTCCACTGGATCTGGTGAGGGCCTGAAGAGAGAGAGGTGCAGTTCGCGTGGTCGACTTCCCGCCGATTCGGACCATATCGCTTTCAGGGATGCCGATATCCATAAGGTCTTCGAGGAACTGATCGAGGGCGTGATTCGTATAGCAGTTCACGAGGATCTTGACATCTGGTTGCTGAAGCAAGAACTTGGCGCATAAAGCCCCCACGAAAGACTTACCAGTCCCTTGTGTGGAAATCAGAACGCCGTTACGAATATGCCAGGTCGTAACCTACCAGGAGGACCTTGTATTAGGGCCAATCGTTGCGACAGTGCACCAAGGAGGGCTTGGGCCTGGGCTGGGTCGAGGATAATGGGTTTGGCTGTCTGGAGCAACGGCTGAAGGTTTTGCTTAGGAGAGGCTCGTATAGTTGCAATGACAGAAGATGGATAGTGAGGGGGCGGCGCCAGTAAGGTACCCTCCTTGAAGAAGAGAATCTCACGGTCCAAAGGTAAAGACGTTTTCTGTTGCAATGCAGTCAAGACAGGCTCGTAAGCAAAGACGGCGGTATCGATCTGGATGAGTTTCAGGTTCTTGGCTTGCGGAAGTCGGAGAAGGACGTTGATACTCTGCTTCCCGTCGAAACGCAGGACGAGGATAGGTGGGTTGTGTACGAGAAGAGCTTCATCGCGTATGATACTTGGGAACGCGACAACTTGGCCTTCAACGAAAAGGCAAGTCAGTGACTGGTGCTTTAAGAAGCGCGGGTTGTCCTTGACATAAGCCCTGCGTTCCTTCGCATCCTTGTACTTCTTGAACTGCCATAAATCCGACTTGCACTGGAACGTCAAAGCCCAGTTACACTCCTTCGCCTTCCCTTCCGAAGCTTTGCAGTACACATCGAGCGGAGTAAGACCCTCGATGACGAACCCTCGCTGCTTCCCCTGCTTCTTCCCAAGCGCAATCTGCAATTCCTCCCGCATCTCGTACAGCATATCCTCGCGCAGCAGCCTGAACTGGTTGTCGAGATGGATGGACACGCGATTGGGCTCCGTACCCGGGTCTTCGAGGCAGTGACTCGGACGAAGGAACGTCCGTTCAGAGGTGAATGCGAGTTCATCTGCCGTCGGAAGGACGAGTATGTCGCGGAAGTCGGACTGATCATTGCTATGGCGACCACCTGGAGCCTCCTGTGTACCAGCTACAGAGCTAGGACTGGAAGCAGCCACCGCACGCCCAATTTTCTTGAGAGCGTCTTCAATGTCGGGTCGTGACGATTTGGAGAGAACGCCAATGATGGACGGGTCGTTCGCCAAAGGGGCATATTGTTTGGCCATTTCTGGAGACAGAGTGAGGAGCTGCAGGAGGAGCCATGCGAATGACGCCTGGGCGTCGGACTCTAGCTGATTGTTTTGAAGTGCATCCACGAAGGCGTCCCAAAAAATAGGAGGGTCTACAATTGCTTGAACTACATTACGCAGGTATGATCCACCGGAGGTGGAAGCTAGCGAAGGAGACTTCATGGTTTGCACCAACTTTGCAGCGGCATTGTTCAAAAAGGGTGGAGAAATGTCGATCCAGAGGGACAACTGCAGGGTCGAGAGGCCATTGGGATTATTTGCAATAGCATGGAAGCGGCCAACGGGCTCGGGCGAGGTCCAGATCGATTCGAGAAATAGGAGGTGATTTTGATCATTGAGCGGTTGTCTGCCGGTCACGATAGCGTTGAAGAGCTTGTTCAATTTTGCAGCCTTGAGACTATCCATGGTGGAACGGCGAAGGACAAGATGGGGTGACTCCACATGTTTCCAGCGAGGCGCGCTTATACGCCCAGACTAGTCAGGCTCTCGGCGGGACTGACCCGACAAAGTAAAGCTCTCCAATGATTCCTATCGGGGCGATGCTTGTCAGTTTAGGTCAGTTTAACAACGAGAGGTCACGCGCACATTATTTTTAACCAGCCGACGGAATGAACTAGCTCGAGACATATGCTCATGCATGCAAGTTACTATCCTAGACGGGGCCGTAGGCCCCAGCTGGAAATACCAGCATTTCACCAACATACAACGTAGAAGTGGACGTATAGGCGATATCCTGCAGCGAGAAAGCGCACCCGATGGCTGCGACTAATGCCCATTTGGATGTGATCAGAATATACTCTCACTACATAGTTTTCCGCGTATAAATCCGAGCTCTGGACACAGAGAACGCTGCGCTCAAGTTTTTTTTCGCTTTGTCAACCACCCAAAAATGCTCATATTGGGATTGCATAGGAACAGGATTGAGTAGGTACTGTAGGTCTGGCTATCAAGCAACCTCCCTGCTTTCTTAGCTCAGACTGCAGTGACGACTCGCGAAGACTCGCGAAGACTACTTTAATGCAGTTATGTAATATTATGTGTGGTTATTGTTTCATAAATACACCAACTGCCCTCGTTAAGTCCCCACAAGTCGCTACGACGGAGGACAATGTCGCCCAGACAGGTCAAAGTCCGCCCCAATGTATCACACTGTCACTCACCCATCGTTTATTTGCCAGTTGATTTACGATCCTTCCGCACACGTTACGCTAAACAACTCTTCAGAGGCGATTTAAAACCGAGGACCGACCTGCTTCCCAGAAGTTGCGAAAACATAGGAATTTTTGGAAGATCCACCTTTATTTCGAGAGAAATGGAAAATTGGCGGAGGTTAGAAAGGCTGAAAAGAGCACGAGCCGGGCCTTTTAACAGCATCTGTGTCCAAACTCATGAAATTGTGGCGGATGCCAACACGTCTCGTGGTGGAAACTCGGCCCATCGCATACTCGGTGTGACAATAATGACACCAAATAATATACCATTGCGTGAACGCCTCGATACGAGTACGTCAGCTGAAGGCTGGGAAAAGAGTCGTCACGAAGGGCCCTTATAATCACTCTGCAATCCTGAAAGGCCACCTTGAAGTTCCAGATTGATGTAAAGTCTTCACCAGAAGTTCCCCGTGTAAACGCAACCCCCGCCTCTTTACGTTTGACACCTGGTCCCATGGCAGTCGCCATAAGAGGCACTGAGTGAGGAAGCTGCGACCGGGAAGTGAGTATGTTTCGATCAGAACGATCCATGGAGAGCGTAGTGAGCCAGATCAATGTACAAAAGGTGTGTTTGTGTTTGTCACGCAACTTGTTTTCACCCACCGCCTTAGATTTTGCTCGAGTCACGCTACACGATGGCAGAAAGAATCCCAGACATTCCCACCTTCAAGCTCGTCCTCGGTGAGCATTCCATACTGCGACCCCAACGAGCTCGCTGTCGCTTGGCGTCATAGCTCCGCTCATCTGCTCCGATCGCGTGCAGTGCTTGCATTCGTCTCGCGCCCGTCTCGCGCCCCGAAGTCTCTACATTCTTTTTACAGTCTTACTCACGCGCATTTGCAGTCGGTGACGGTGGTACAGGCAAGACAACCTTCGTCAAGGTGCGGCGCTTTTCTCATCTCGCGAGACCTTCAAACGCACAATGCGACCTCGGAACGTACATACTCATGGTATCTAACAGCGTCATATGACTGGCGAGTTTGAAAAGAAATACATCGGTGAGTGATCAATCACCAGGCCACAAACTCGGCGCTTTTGCCACAGGCTTGGTCATCCCGTTCCGCTCCGCAACTCATATACTGATCCGTTCAAACAGCCACCCTTGGTGTCGAGGTCCACCCTCTCAACTTCCACACCAACTTTGGTGACATCTGCTTTAACGTATGGGACACGGCCGGGCAGGAAAAATTCGGTGGCCTGCGAGATGGCTACTATATTCAGGGTCAATGTGGTATCATTATGTTCGACGTGACCTCCCGGATTACCTACAAAAACGTGCCTAACTGGCATCGCGATCTCGAGCGTGTCTGTGAGAGTATCCCCATTGTCTTATGCGGTAACAAAGTCGATGTGAAGGTGCGTCCTTTAGTCATTCCTTCTCCAAATACAAGTCTCGTTTGATGCACCTGGACTAACGCGTATCTGTAAATTCCAGGATCGCAAAGTCAAGACAGCGAGCGTCACCTTCCACCGCAAGAAGAACTTGCAATACATTGAAATCTCTGCCAAGTCAAACTACAACTTTGAGCGACCATTCTTGTGGCTTGCTCGGAAGCTCGTCGGGTGTGTAGAGTTACTGCCGCATTTGTTCCTCCGTCGATCTCTGACCGAGATTAATGCGTTCACGTGAATAGTAACACGCAACTCGACTTCGTTGCTGCACCTGCCCTTGCTCCTCCGGAAGTGGAGGTCGACCAGGCCCTGATGATCAAGTACGAGAAGGAGTTGGCTGATGTGCGTACCCTTCCTCCTCCTTCCTCTCATTGGCGCACGTTTTATTGTGTACTGATATAGGGTTTCTCCAGGCCGCAAATATACCCATGCCCGACGACGACGAAGACATCTAAACTAGACGCAGCCCAGCGCGCACGAACGAATGTTTTTGCACCTTCTGTATTCTCGGCTCGTCGCCTTGCTGTTATTGTTGTTACCGCATGCGTTTCCTCATCCCGACCCTTCCCTTACTTCTCCTTCGCATCGGCCCCACCTTGTCAAATTCATATATTCCCACACGCCTGTTTCATGAATAAAGAACCATTTTGGCATTAATAGTGTACTTTGTACCCCCTCGAATCAAACTTTTTGGCGGGAGTGCGAAGGGGAACGAGAGATCACAGGGTCTCCCGTACAAAGTTTAACGTCCCCAAACTCGCAGTCACCATCCTCATCACTCTCCCTGCCTCAGCTCTCTGCACCTCAAGTAGGTCCTCCAGCGCCGTCCTCCCTTTTCCGTCGTCTCCCTCCCCGACTACTATCTCACCGTACGGCCGCAGGAAGACAGCAAGCAGCGCCTGCACGGCCTCAAAATCCTTGTGTGAGCGGAGGCGCTGTGCTAGCGCGTGAATAAAGAGCAGCTGCGCTGAAGGGAGCACGAGAGATGTGCGAAGTTCTAGGTCAATCGCAGCGGGTGTAAGGGATTTTATGTGTGAAAAGAGGGGCCCATCTACGGCCCAAACGTCATCCACGAGCTGGAAGAGAAAGAAATGGAAAAGGACGTACAGTCCCCTCCTCGATCCTCTGCCTTTAATAATCGCATAAACTCGCTCTCGGCTTGTAAGGCACGATTTTTCTCCAGCCTGTTTGTCTTCTTCTGGGCCTTTCCGTCACTTGCGTTAGAAGTAGGGGTGAGGTCGAACCGGAGCCCCTCTCCTGCGAGCGAGGGCAGGAAGAATGGTACTTTCTCCGGTGCTTTGGGCGGTTCCCTCGGTTTGTTGCGTTGCTGCAGAACCGGTCAGAAGAGTCGAGGAAGAAGGAGAAAGGGAAGGTGGCGCACGCTTATGATGTCCAGGTTGAGCAGGGTTTGCCACCTGGCACGGGGAAGGAGCGTTAGAGTAATTAGTTCGGTGTCTAGCTGTGCGGGGGTGCTGAACGCGCTGGTAGGGTCGGTAATGGTGAGAGAGGCGAGGGCTTCAAGTTCTGGTGGGAATCAGGTCAGCGAAGAAGCCACGGGAGTACGAAGGAAAAGGAGACTGGACCTTCTTCCTCGGCTCTACCCTGCACCGAGGGTAAGCTTACTCCTACGCTCAGTTCCCGCTCGATCTCTGCTGCGCTGCGGAAGGAGACTTCTGCATACTGCGCTCTGCTTGCCCTACGGTTACACAATCATGAGCCAATCGTCACTAACACATAATACCACGTTTCGCGGCTTACCAGAGATATACGCCGACGCTGTCCACATGCGAGGTCGCCAAAAAGTCGCCGGTGGGGGAGAAGGTCACACTAGCAGCTACACTCGCGCATCGGAAGCCGTCGAGCAGCCTGCCAGTGGGAATATCGAATGTCCGGATTGTAGAATCGAGGGAGGTAGCTACTAGCCAGCGGGAGTCGGGGGAGAACGTCTGAGGCGCAAAATCAGCAAGAACGAAAGGGTCAGTAGATGGAAAGAAGGTCAGCGCACAACATCGAGAACCCTTGCGGAGAATCCGCCCAGCTCCCGAACCAGCCGCCGAGTTTCGATGTCGAAGAGCCGGACAAAGAAGTCGTCGGAGATCACGGCGAGAAGGTTGCTATCTCTCTGCAATTGCGTGGAGACTACAGAGGAAGGCAGGATGAGAGTTTCTTGTAGAGTCGTGGTGTGAAAGTCGAAGAACTAGGCACTTTGTCGGTGAGCGGAGACGGAGGCGTTGGATACGACTCACATTCAGGGTACCATCGACAGTTCCTGCAACAAGCCACTTGTTGAGACTATCAGTCGCCAATCCACTTATCCCTCTTCCGCGCCCCTTTTCTCTCCACCTCCAATCCGCCTCGTCAGGTATGGTTCCAACGTCAAAGGTCTTCCTCCTAATACCCGATTGCACATTCCACATCTGAATCGAACCGGTAGACGATCCCGCTAAACCAAAATTGCCGCAAGCGGTCATGCATACGCTCTTGACGGTGCCGGGAAGGAACATCGACGCCTTCGCCTTGCCCTTCGCGGTTTTAGGAGGTGAGGGAGGGACAGTCGAGAGCGCATATTTCCCGATCCGTTTGTTGAGCACGCTCCAGGTCCTCGCGACGGTTTCTTCTTGTCCACCGGTAAGGATATCATCCCAGTCTTTGCTGCGGTTTGAGCTCCAGTC
>Ga0307513_10005815_pt1 | contig 16198 bp, 4 predicted proteins | sample 15_EM_MG_FD_202174 | JGI IMG/M metagenome (GOLD analysis project Ga0307513, IMG submission 202174) | Populus trichocarpa ectomycorrhiza microbial communities from riparian zone in the Pacific Northwest, United States - 15_EM | ecosystem: Host-associated > Plants > Roots > Unclassified | place... | reverse complement strand
GGTAGTATTAGAGATGAAGATTTAACCCTAAATCGTTGGATATTAACCTAAACTAATTTAAATGAATAAGTTTTTTTTTTTTATATATATATATATATATATATATAATACTAATATTTTTTTAATTCAATATAATATTTATATAATATTTAATGTATATGTATTATGTATTATTTTTTATCGAATAATAAATAAAAGTCAAATATATATCCATATAATAGCTGAAACCTAATGAATAGGGTATGAATATCTAAATCTTTTACACTATAGATAATGGATAAGGTAGGATTAAAAAAAACTCAACCTGTAAATACCCATTACTATCTTTACGTGAGACCACTAAATTATTTAGGTGGTGTTATTCACACTCTAAATTATTCTAATTTCATTATTTAGTATAAAGACTTAAATTATTTTATTGAATTATTCTTCAATTTTGTTCAAACCTTAAAAATAACAAATTTAAAATGGACTTAAAAAAAAAGAATATACAAACAAAGAAGTAGATTATGCATGATTTTATTTTTCAAAATTACAAGTCACATAATATTTTTCACACAAACTTAATATTAAATTAACACATATTACAAATCTTATAAGTTACTCAATGAATCATGATCCTAAATTAATTGAGTATCAAAAACCATACACTATAAATCATATTATTACTAACATTGTAGTATTTTTTTTATTATGTAATGAGTTAACTATTAAAGGTATGCATTAAAAAATAAAAATGTTATAATCATGGATATCAATCCCTATTTGGCAAGTTCATCCAAAATATATAAATATTGTAAAGTAAAAAATTGAACCAAACAAAGATAAACTAAAATTTTCAAAATATAGGTTTTTTATGTAGTGTTTTTTCTTCTTATTTTTCTAAACGTAACACTAACAATAATTATTTCATAATTTAAAATTATTGAGTTAACTAAACACTAATTCAATAAGGTCATATTAGTCATTAAAAAACATTATGGGGTGAAAATAACTACTTGTTAAGTGGGAACCACATTATCCTTTTACATTAACAAAAATCTCATAACCTACTCTAAAAATATACTAAGATAAACTCCAATCAAATATTTAACTATATTGAAGTGATTGCAAGTTGAAAAGAGGTTGGTGGTTCTAAGTGGAATGATTATATATTTGGTCAAGGTTAATTAAGATTTGAAATTTATCCTTATGAAATTTTAGTTTCTTTCATATTTTTTTTTTGAAAAAAGTAAATTATTAAGAGGGATATTACCATTTGAATTAGTGTTTTTGAGAAAAAAAGAGTTATTAAGGATAGTAAAATTGACATTCTAAACCTATTATTTATTTATAGGAAGTGGCTATTAGCACACCCTAAACATCTATCAGTACAAATTTTCCTTTTTATTTATATTGAATTTCTAAATTATTCTTAACTACATAATTGTTTTTTATATTAAAAAAATAAAACACAACAAAACCTTTATAGCTATATCTTTTCTCTTTTATACATAACATGTAAGTAGCTAATAACGAGGATATTCATCCTCAAAGGTAAATAAGCTTTCACATTAAAAACAAGATGATTGATCCTTTACTAGAGAAATGGTGGTGAGGGGATTGCAAACTTGCAAAACCACACCTTTTAGGTTCTAGGGATCCTTTATTGGTTAAATCAATAAAATGATTAAATTTTTAGAGACAAGATAAGCTTTATATGTGTTTTTCAAATAAGATGCAAGAAAATAAATGATAATCAAAAGTTGAAGAAAAAAGATAGTATAATAAGAAAGTGTAAGTTGAGATATTAAAACCTTTTGCTTGACGACTCATGGATGTTTATGTAGCTATGAGTCATGTCACTTGCATAAAGACAAGGATAGAGAGGAAAAAATATTGTGACACTTATCCTAGAAGCCATCATTTATGATAAGAACCCCTAATAATTGGTGGTTCATTATTGAGTTGGAAGGATGATGTCATATGAGGCATCCCCTTGGTATAAGCATGCCCTAACACTGTTCCATAGGCTCAATTATGGTACGGGGATGTGTAAGCATTTAATACTTGGTATGGATTGTATGAAGAGTATTATAGTAGTTCAAAGTATTATTTGAGGGTATTCATTAAGGCATATACTTCATATTTCTTAGTTAGGTTAGATGGATTAGGTATGTCATCCAAGTTTTTAGTTATATATGAAGGTTTACAATGATATTATTGAGCCTTTTTTTAGGTACACATACGCTCAAGTGCATTAGTTACACCCTCGAGTCCTAGTTGCAAGGATGGAAATAAGAGTAAGGTGTTTGTCCATCCTTTATAAAGTTGTTAACTTATGTTCAGGGTTGCCTATATGTTAAATAAGCATGGAAAATAAAGTATGACTTAGAAGGGTGACATGCATCCTACACCTAGTCAAGTGACAATTCTCTTCATTGGTATTATCACTTATGTTTTTTCAAGGTGTAATTAATATGATATAAATAAAGGAATGTACATGTATGATGGACATGTTACAAAGAGTCTAGAAATCCATATATGTGTGCATTCGATGATGCTAAAGATCCAGATCTCTTAAAATTCAAGAGTCATCATTAACCTAGCCATGTTAGATGGGATATATGCCATTAGCCCAACCTTGATTGGCCTACCTAAATAAGAGTAAGTTAAGTGATTTACATATTCAGCCACATGGGATGATCTATATAAGGCATTTTCCCTTCATTTCTCCTATACTTTATTTTTCTAATCCAAATCAATTTATAATGAGATAACTCTGCAATAAATTATTCTATTGATGTTCAAATTTTAAATTGTTCCTTGTAAGTGCTTATAAAGGTTTTAAATGGTCATTTTCTTGTTTAAGATTCTTTCAAGTCATTTTCATCATTTTTTAGAATGTTTCACTGGACTTCCTAGTGGTTCTACCATTTTTTATTGATCAAAACATTTTTGGATAGGTAATTCCTTATTAAATATTTTTTAAATCATAAGTATAGTAGATCAATCATGAGTAACTTCTAGGTCGGGGGTTACCATAAGTTAGGGGCTCTAAATGAGTAATACACACTTTTTGGATGAGGCAAGGGAACCCAAAAACAGGTTGGGGTACCCCAAGATGTTATTATAAAGGAGAAACTCTAATTGCATGATCCTTATAAGATCATTATTCCTCTATGTAATATTAATTATAATAGAAGAATGTTAGGTCACAATTACTCAATTAAGGTACCCCTTGAAGAGGGAAGATTAATCACCAAGTTGTGCATGTTTATATACAAGTATAAGTTACCCTTAGTCAAGTTTGTAGAAAAGTTCCTTCGGCATCTTAAGTTATGTGCTAGCCAACTACACTCAATTAACTAGGCCATAAAAATAGCTTTTAAAAGTTCTACAAGTCATATAGGATGATACCTAACCTAGTGTTATTGAATAATATGTTACATATGGATAAAAAAGGAATGTTCAAGTTTTACTCCTTATTTTGAAACAAAAGATCATAATATGACATTATTATTATTGTCAAGATAGACCATATAAAGGAATAGATATAGGATTAGTTCATGGTTTAGCACAAGTTGACATCCATATGGGATAAAGAATTTTTAGAGGTGTCCTTATTTCTTGAAAGTGCAAGTTGAGTTATATAATAATGTATATATACTACATGATACTTACTGAAAATTTGCTAACCAGATACTCACGAGGAAGGTTAGCTATGAGATAAACCCTTTAACTTATGAAAGGAGCTTAGAGGAAAACATGTCTAATAATTTTACATGTTTTTGATTTCTTTTATCTTAACTTTATTTTCCTGATTTATAGCACTTGTTATTTTAAAAAATAATGTAACCCTAAATGACTTTTGCCCTCCTAAAAATGCTACTTCCTCTTAGAATGTTGAGGCTAGTATTTTCTAATCAAGTACAAAAAAATGCATGACATAGAGACAAATTGTTAATACTTCTCCATCCTCCCTAGCACTCGAGTCACCCATAATTGAATCATCTATAATAGAGTTTTTAATACCCAAGTCTTTAGTACATTCAGATTTAGAGAAGACTTACACTCCCTCAAAATTCAACCTCTTAGAAGAAAAGAAGAGTGAACCAAACCATTTGAAAGGAAGTAAAGTCTTTTTTACAATCCTTATCTTATTTATTTTTTTAAATATAAGCAAATAAAGGAAAACAAGATAAGAAAATGAGGCAAATGAAGTAGTCCCTTCCCTTATTAGGGCCTCAATCTAAGTGGAGGTCATCTTATGTTTTCTATCAACTTTTCAAATGCAACCAATTCCACCTTCAATTGAAGAAGTTTCTTATGAAGCACCTTCCCTTTCCCTTCATCATTTAAGTAAAAATATAGCCTCATTTTAATTTTAAAATATTCCTCTTCACCTGAGGAAGTTAGGTCAGGGTGGATTCTTTTCACTCTAATACTTTTATTTGTAGACTATAGATAGGTACTAAAGGTCTTGCTAAGGGATACTCATACTCTTTAGGGTGATGATGGGAATAATTACATGGAGTAATTTGGATGGTTAAGTCAAATCTTTAAGGATTTGGATATTTGGATGTAGAACCTTAGTTGAAAGATGATGATAAGCTTTCAATAAGCTTTTAAGGTAAGTTCCTCTCAAATGTTTCCCTTTTATTTTCATTATCAATATTTTGATAACTTTTATGAATTTTTCAAGTAGCTCATATCTAGTTTCACTACCTTTAAATATGGAAAACTGAATAAATAAAGATGGCAAAAGTGTATAATAAGATGGCCAATTAAGGTAAGTTGGTTTTGCTTACTCTAAGGAAGGATTTGCAAGACTTATCAATTACTCGAGTTGAGCTAGAGAGGTAATTAAAGAGATGCTAGGAAGAACTAACTAAGGCCTTATAAGAAAACGATGGAGCTACAATGGCTATACACATAGCTATTCAAACCTAAATAGGTAATGAACAAACCTTAAAGGAGGATAAAGATAGGAGGAAGGATTTACAATGGTTGATAGCCAACTTGGCCTAAGATAAGGACGAGATCATGTAGGAAGCTACCTAACTGAGAGAGATGGGGAACTTCTTTGAAAAGTTCTTTAGCATGTTCTAAGTAAGCACTAGGATTGCAAAGGGTTTTGTATAACAAGAGATTTTAGTTGATAGATTTGTATATCTTCAAAAAGTCTAAGAGAATATAGGTGGAATTCTCTTAATTTTTCTTTTTGGCTAAGGGTGCTCAAATTTATAAAGCTCTACTCTAAAAGAGATACAATTATTATATGGGAAAAATATATACTCAATATGAGCGAGGAGAATATGTTGGGAAACTAAGAAAGGAATGAAGCTAGGGTCTCCTAAAATTAGAAGGAAAAAGGTCCCTTATGAGATGAAAGAGATGTAACCCAACTCAGCTATAAATGGAGAGTAGGCTTGGACATAGGTAGAACATGAGATATAAATTATAGAAAAGTCTTCAGCCTAAGACTTAGTTAATATAAAAGAGATATTCTTTGTTTTATAACTAATTTTTTCTAACCCCAATCCTATAGGGTTTATATTTATGTATTATTTGAATGTTTTCCCTTAGTAGGTTTTTATATACATTTAAACTATGTTTTATTTTTATCCATCATTGTTTGTCACTTCCCTATTTCTTTTTTATTTAGGTTCAAAACCATCTTCTTAACCATGTTTCATTGTTGCTTGCATCTTATTATATGGGGTTAGATGACTCTTTTATCCTTATATCTTAGGATCCAAGTCCCCGAGGGTGGTTCTTATAAAATATATGATTAAAAGTATTTCTATCTTGTTATCCAGGATATAATGCCTATCATCCCTCGTAACCTAGGATCCAACATCCTCAAATTTTGTTGCTTAGTGTCCTATGCCATTTATCCATTATCTAGTCCTTATTAAGTGATAAGGGCCTATATAAGTCTCACTCATTCAATTGCATCCATTATGAAGCATCTTATTAAATCTAATAGCTTTGAGTCATATATATGGGTTTTGATCCTCTCTAATATAGCTTTTTAGTAACTTCTTCCAGGTGAAGTTTTTTTGGCCGTTATACTTGGATAAAGTGGCCCCTTCTACGTGGGGTAAGGGGATTTAGCCTAAAACAATTTGTTAGTAGAATGCATAAAATAAGATTTTTATAAAAGAGAATAGTTTATTGATGATTTATAATTCATGTAAGTTCTTACAAGTTATTGATAGTACAACTTAAAATGACCAAAGTTCAATGCTAGCTTTCACTTACCTTCCATATTATTTGTAGTTTTAATCTCCCTTAACACAAGATCTTATATATAAAAGCATCCATTTGTTTATTGGATGTTGTGTTATTATATAGTCTTTTATCCATATGAATTGTTCTTGATGGATATCACTAGTAAAGTTTCTTCTAGGATATCTAAGGTGGTCATCAAATCTTGTTAACTAGCCTAAGTGAAATAGTATTGGACTTGACAGTTGGGATAATTGATTTTGACTAGAAACATGATCTTAGCACTAGACACTAGTAGGAACAATGTTTTTACCATCGAAAAATTTTAGATAATCGTATACACTTATAGAATCTCATCCAATAGTTCGACTCACTTCCTATTTGCCCTATCTAATTTCTTATTAGGCCCTTTCAAGAAGATCATGTTTATGAAATGAGTTTTCCATTTGTTTGAGGATAGGATATTAAAAAAAACATATATGGTCGATTTGAAGTCTTTAGCATTGCTTTTTCATTTTATTGAAATTAAACATAGGTTATCATAAATTATCAAGACTTTTAGAAGCCCAAATTAGCATATTATGTTCTTTCACATAAAAAAAAAACACCTTACTAGCTATGATGTTAACTATAGCTTTAACCTCAACTTGTTTGGTGAATTAATCTAAAACCATAAGGATAACACAATCTCTTTCTTGATGCTTTGGGGAAAAAGGTCTAAGATATCCATACCTAATTGAGAGAATATCTAGAGAGAAGGGAATGGTGTCATTTTAGGGGATGATTGGTGATGGACAAAAGTAAACCTTTGTCACTTGTCATACTTCATAACTAGATTTACTACATGTAGAAGATAATAGGCTAATGGAATCCTACTTGAATAGTTTAGGCAACCAAAGCTCTTTGTCCTATGTATATTCCACAAATCCATTCATGTATCTTTTAAAGTACCTATTGGCTTTCTTTATAGAGACTACACTTAAGAATTAAGGATGATCTTAATCTTCTAAATAATTGTTCATTCATTAAGCAATAACCAAATGCTTTTCCTACAAGCTGTTTCACTTATATTTTATTTGAAAGCTGCTCTTCATTGATTAGATGATATATGATAAGGTTCCTTTAATTAGCTATGGTAGGATTAGTTTTAATAGATAAGATTAGAAAACTCTACACCCTTTAATGTTAGGCATCTTTATAATTTCTTTCCACTCCTTCTAGGAAATGTATGTAGGGTTGGTAATAGCCAAATAAGAGATCAACTTATTCATTGTTTTCTCTTATAATACTAGTGATAGAGATCACATGTCCCTTCTTTATACCATGATATTGTACTATACGATAATATATGGTTATAAGGGATAACCTCAAACTGCCCTCAGCATCGACCAAGAATGAGTTGGAAGTCACTATAAATCAAAAAAGGATGGTACATAAGAGCTTATACCAAACCTAGTCTCGTGATTAGTGCCTTATACTCTACCACATTGTTAAAGAAGTGGAATTCAAAATAAAGGTCATATTTATACACTTTCTAGTTTGGACTAATAAGCATTATGCATACCTCATATCCTTTAATAATATAGGCCCTATCTATAAATAAATTTTAGGATCTATCTGATAGGGATGGCATGAAAAATTGATCTTCCATGGATGGTTTATTCAATAAGCATTCTCTAATAAAATCCATAAATTGTTGTGCTTTAAAGGTCGACCAAGGTTGATATTGTAAGCCAAACTCCCAAATATCAATGTCCATTTGACCATCTATCTAAATATATATGGTTTATGAAGGACCTATCTAGGGGAATGATCAGTTAGGATAATGACTAGGTGCACTTAAAAGCAAGGCTAAGCTTGCAAGATGCATGTACTAAGGTAAGGACCACCTTTTTCCCATATTCAAGTACCTAGTCTCGCCATCATAATGAGCTTTAGTGATGTAGAACATCAGTTTTGCCATTATAATAAGACTTATGGCTATTGGCATTCCGGATCACATGGTTAGATGGATCCAGGCTTGTCTCTCTCCAGCTACCTTTTCCATTGCATTGAATGGAGAATTACATGGGTTCTTCCCATCTACTAAAGGCATTCAGCAGGGTGACCCCCTTTCTCCCTATCTTTTTATATTAGTTATGGAGGGTTGTGAGGCATTATTAGGGAGGCCACTCATGATCTCAGGTTTTGGTTTCACTAGAGATGTAAACAGAACCCTATCACCCATATTTGTTTTGCTGATAAGCTTATATTATTTTATCATGTTGATATGCACTCGGTGGGCCTTTTGTGAGGAGCTTCAGATACCTATGCTAGGCTTTGTGGATTAGTCATTAACCAAGATAAGAGTTTTTTTATTTATCAGGTGTGGATGAGGACTTAAGAACTACTTTTTAGGATCATCTAGAGTTTAGGTCAGGAGCTTTCTTGGTTAAATATCTTACTATCCTTTTAATCATAACCAGATTCACTCACAATAATTATATGCTTTTGGTGGAGCGGATTATCTTTGGGATCAAGCTTTGGACATTAGCATCCCTTACTTATATTAGTCATCTTTAACTGATCAAATTTATTCTTTACTTCATTCAAGTATACTATGTTCATCTTACCTTGCTTTATTGTTAGGAGGATTGAGAGTATTCTAGTTTTTTTCCTCTAAAAAGGTTCCTCTCTTACCTACTCAGGGGCTAAGGTTGCATTGGCCTCAGTTTGCTACTCTTTGAAGGAAGGGGATTGGGGATTAAAAAGGTAAACACTTGGAATAGATCAGCTATTCTAAAACATATATGACAGCTCATTTCAAACAACTCCTCGGTATGGGCACAATAAGTTCATAGCTACTTTCATCGAGGAAGATTCTTTTTTGCATGTTAGACTTACATCAACCACTTCATGGTCTTAGAGGAAGATTCTACTCAGTAGAGACTAGTGAATAGGGAAGTTCGTTTCTTGAAATGGCAACGGTATGAGTACATCTCTATGGTTGAACTACTAGTTTCCAGATGAGAGATAGTTCTGTGACCTTCTATCTTTCAAGGTGTTATCTTCTACAGGATTACCTTGGAACACAAAGGTCTTAAATATTATTTTAGATGGAGCTTCGGCTTTTCCTATGGGTCATCTGCAGGATCTTCAATCCCTTTAGGACTCAATTCATTTTCATCCCTGGATTGATGTTCTAGATCACTATGTTTAGAAGGGTCATTCATCATTAAAGTTTACTATTGACTCTGTTTGAAAAGTTCTTAGAGATTCTAAACCTACAGACTCTATGCATCACCTTCTTTAGTTTCCAAGTCTCATCCCAAGACACTTTTTATACAATGGCTTGCTTTATTTAGGTCGGCTTCACATTATGGACAAACACCATGCATATTAGATCATCACCTCTTCGTTATGTATCCTTTGTGGGATGTTAAGACACAACCATTTATTCTTTCAGTGCCCTTTATCCGTTGTATTTTAGGGGGCTACCACGAGCAAGATTCTTATGGGCTGGCCTGCTTTGACATGGTGAACTTTGATTCAATAGGCGCACTTTTGAAAGAAGGATTTCACTCATCTGCTTCCTTGGTTAGTCCTTTAAGCCATTGTTTACTTTATTTGATATGAGAAAAATAATCAGGTTTTCCAATATACTTATCGACCTCATTATGATATTAGTAAGGATATTTTTTAGCTTATCCGGTCTAGGTTGATTGAGCTTGCACCATAATATCATATCCCAACTACCCTTTGATTCATATAACACCTTCTAGTATCATGAGGTACCACCGCTCATGGTGTCCTTTGAGCTCTAGTTTGCATTTCAGCTATTTTGCAAAACCGGTAAACTGGTTTCAAGCTCTTCTAGAAGTCAGTTAACCAATTTATCAATTTTTTTTCTAAGTTTCTACTTGTACAACCGGTCGGCCGATTATGGGATTTCCAGGAATCGGTCGACTAGATACCTAACTTGTTCAGGCATTCCAGGTATTGGATCTTTTGATTTTTTTTCTTTGGTTTGTTTTATACCTGTTGCCTGAGGTCTATCAACTCTCAGCAATGAGTTTTTATACTTCTTGGGGTATGCCCCTCGTGTCTTTGTACAATTTTCAATTTTTATACAAATTACTCTTATAAAAAAAATATGGAGATTCAACCCTTCCATCAGGAAAAAGTGATTCCTACCATCATGAAGAAAAAGAAGAGCCTTGTAATGAGAAGAACCAACCTTGTCATCAAGAAGTCAAGCCTTAAAAGTGGGAGAATCGTCCTTGCTATCAGAAGAAGAAGCGTTGCAATCAGGAAGTTAACTTTACTATCAGAAGACTTCAATTCAAATATGGTTAGATAAGTCACTGCTAGACCATGAGGTAGGTCATCTCTTTAAATGACTACATTTCAGAAAATTTCAAAATTCCTTAATGAAGTCGTTTCTTGACTTTACAGCTTTCTAAAATTTTCCACAAACTATCTTTTCCTTAAAAACTTACTACATAAAGTCCATGAAAAAACATTTTTTAAAAGGTCTTGTATCGTAAGCAATGTAAAAAAAAAAAAGCATATATCATAATCCAAAATTTGACTCTCAATTCCAAAATATATTCCAAAAATACAAAAAAAAGATAAAAAAATTAGAAAAACATGTTTTTGATGCATTTTAGTCATTTATACCTATGCCAAAACATCTTTTTTTAAAAAAAAAACAAAAATTCAAGAATACGCTTTCAACACATCTCGACCATTAACATGTCCATTTATAATTCTTGATTACTTTTCTTATTAAATTGTTGTTAGCATTATTTTTTGAAAAAAAAACAAAATACAAAAAATAAGAAAATCAAAAATCAAAATATAGAGCAAAATGAACAAGTAAGCTAAAGTGCAAAATAAGAAAAATAAAGAACCAAAAAAGATAATATAAGGATATTCTTATAATAAGGGATAAAAAAATAATAATACCCCTAAGAATAGTAGTATAAATAGAGATATTAAACCAAAATAAAAAGGGGAGCTACCACAAAAAAAAAAAAACCTTAACCTCATCTTTTTCTTCAAAAACCCTAACCACCATTGTGTGAAAAAAAAAATCATTAGTCATCTTTTTCTTTCTCTCTCCCACAATCAAACCCTAGCCACTATTAACACCAACCTCCACTACCATAAACACCGACAACCCAACCATGATACTAACAACATACCTATGATGACATCAGTTGAACCATGATGCCAACAACTAAACCATGACAACAATAGCAATAATGTTCCTTCTCTGTTGATAGTGGTAGCAAACCAAGAAACAACCAAAACTTCTCTTCTTAATTTCCCTCACTTCTGACTTCTATTTTTTACAAGACAACCACCATTCTCTTCTTATTGAGCCCTCTATAAAACCCCTCCATCAATTAAAGCTAAAACCCTTACATCATTGTAGATCAGGGAAAAAGAAAAATAGTCATTGAAATTTCTCTCTCCTCTAACCTCTAAACAAAGCACCACCACCCTAATTTTTCTCTCCTTGATGAGTACTAAACACCATATATATCATATGACCTAATGACCTTTATATAAGTGGTTAGAGAGAGAAGGCAAAACTAGTAGAGAGATAAAAAGGAACCAAAACTTCATTGGTTTTAAACTCTCTTAATTAGTAACGCTGGATAACATTGTTGGCACTAGAAGGAAGACCATGGAGTGACATATCCTATTGGCCCTTCCATGTATCAATCAAGTATTGGTGGCATGTGGAACAACATGCTAACCATAACAACCCTCACTAGTATATGGTTGTCACGCGCCATCTCTCTTTCCTCTTGTCCAGCCATTATTTCATCCCTTTTTAGTCCACTTTAACCACCCTAAAAGATCCATTTTGAACCCCAAATATCTTTTGAATAATTATTTTAGTTTTTTTTTTATCGTAGTGTGTATTGAGATAAGATTTTTTTGAATTGAACAAACTTTAAGATTGATTGCACGTGTGTGGACATTTGAATTTATTGTATATTTGATATTGGATATGACTTGATTTGTGTGTATTATGAATACATTCAATGTAATTTCAAGTTTTTTTTTGTGCGCATCTAGGCCGAATCCTTCAAAATTTGCATCTTGCCTATATTTGATTATCATGGCCAATCCCTTATGTTATTTATACATGAATTTGATTTTACATAAGAGGATAATGTTCACACTTATACATAAATTTACAGTGGGTTTTGTAACTTATTTATAAAACCCACCAAGGGTTCGACTCATATTAAAAGACCTTGCTTAACAAAGGTCGACATTCTAATGTTTTCAAAAATATTTCATTTACTAAATCATGTGAGCTTAATCTCTAATATATTTTTTTCATTTTTGATATGTACTATTCACTTAAAATGCTAAAAGTAAATGAACTTATAACAAGTCATTAATTTGGATTTGAATGAGAGTAGTACCCTTATATTGTAATTTTGTTTACAAAATCAAAACCTTGTTTTAAAGTGCACAAGTCAAACATCCATCAACAATTCTTAGAGTAAATAAACCCTTAAAAGTCAATACTCTTAGGTATCAATTAGGGGTGACAAGGTGTTCTATTCATATGTGATGCAAATATTTTGACCTTGAATGGTTATCCATTGATAATGGTTATGCATACATGAGTCATCTTCAATTAGTGTGTATAAATATTGATTGGGGAAAAAAATCTAAAACTAAAACATCAACATAGTTGATAATAACAACACCTCCTAGTATAAATAAAACTTCATCGGTCATTGTCCATCAACCTTGGTTGCATAAATAGATGTTTAGCGACAACTCTTCCTAAAATTTGGATTGGGTTCAATGAACCTAATATAGGCACATCCAATTATTAACTAATATCTACTGATAGACTATTATTAGTCATGGGTCTTGATGAGGAATAGTCGGTTATAGATATGTCAATTCACGAAGTAAATAGAAATGGAAAAAATGACATCGTCGTAAAAAGGATAGGCTTGAGCCCGTACACCCAGTGTTTATCTCATTGTAAATGTCAAAATGATTGACTTTAATTAATGAAGGATTTTATTTACATTGATAAAGATGAATTTGTTTAGATTGTTAGTTTATCCAAATTGGATAAAGAATTAATCAAGTTTATCTTAGAGGATATAGCGTGATTGTTTATGTTTTGTTTGGATAAATTATATAGAAAGATCATATAAGTTTTATCAAAAGAATATAAATACAAGTTATCTGAAGATAATTGTTAGAGAAGTGTTTTTGTGAAACACATTAACAGTCTATTAAGAACATAACATATTAGGAAGCTTGAAGATATTTTTTTTTTTTATCAAAGGTTCTTATCCTTATCACATGGATGTGTATATAAGGAAGGATAATTAGAAACATTAGAAAAACGATCAACACTAGTAGCGGAGAAAGAGTGCCCAACCAACTAAAGAGTTTCGTAGAGTTTCATAGCATATATTTTTTAATGATAATTGTTCGCTCAAGGGTTGGAGAGCCAACAAACTTCTAGAAAGAGTTCTTATGTTAACTATTAGTAACTAAATGTTCCAGTTAAGATGATGCTAATAGCTTGAAGATCACCAGGTGTTCTGGCAAGCTATTGTGGTAGAAGACAAAACAGAGTGTTTGTCTTGACAAGCAAGGTAGTAAAGGTATAAAGAATTTATCTTTGGAAAAACTCATCTTATAATCTTTTAAACTAGTAAGAATTGTCTATCCTGGGTTTGGCTGTCCTGAAGAGGTTTTTTTTTTTTTTTTGTCTTTTGTAGAGTTTTTCAAATGGTTTTCCCTTCATAACCAAATAACTTGTTCATTTAATTTTTTTCACACTTACATTTATTTGATTACTAATCAGTGTTAGCAAATTGCTTCTTAACATACAAGGAACAAAAATGGGACTTTCAAGTGGTATCAGAGCAAGTTCACTCATTCTAGAGTGAGATCTATTTTTCCTATTGAATATGTCAACATTGACTTCACCACCACAATTCAATGGTGAGAACTATGCCTACTAGAAGGTGAGGATGATAACTTTCCTCAAATCACTAATCAAGAAAGTTGGGCACTTAGTTGAGCTTTGATGAATCAAGCTTAAAACACCTTTCAGCAATTGGACCAGAGATGAATCCACTAATTGGAATTGGAATAATAAAGGCCTAAATGTTATATTCATTGCAATGTCTCTTGATGAATTTAAAGAATCTCCATATGTGAAATAGCCAAAGAAGCTTAAGATATTCTTGAAATTACTCATGAAAAAACTAGGACGACAAAAAATTCCAAATTATTAATGCTAATCTCAAGATTTGAGGAGATAAAAATGCTAGAATATGAATCTTTTAATGAGTTTTACGCAAAACTTAATGATATTATAAATTTCAAGTTCAATCTAAGAGAAAAAATAGAGTACTCGTGAATTGTAAGGAAGATTTTAAGATCCCTACCTAGAAGAATTCGGCCAAAGCTAACAGCAAAGATATGGACACTAAAATATCTTCATCTTTACTTGACATATTATGATAAATACAAAAGAAATTTCTAATACAAACCATTTGCTCATCCTTTTCATCTTGCATTTAACCTTTCTACAACAATGGTAAGGATATCCTATCTTACAACTGTTGTCATATATGAAGTTGTGGTTAGTAAAAAGAGGTCACATCCTGAAGAGTCTATCTCTTCTGAGCCTGAAACTCCTTAAACTAACCCCTTACTCCCTCTCATAATTTCACAATTTCAAGTACTATCAAACAAGTTTGATAGTTTTACTGGTAAGTGGGAACATAAGATTGATGTTATTGACAAATTGCTAATAAGTATGCAACAAGATATTGTGTAGATTAATGACAGACTTATTTAACTCACCTTGGATGTCAAACATGTGTATCAGTCTGTTGTTGGTGAAGATAAGAACTAAGATTGGTGTTAAACCAAGAGAGAGACAAGGATACATGTAAATGATGCAAAAAAGTTGGAGAAAGTTGACCGTCATATTATTTTTTTGTTTTTTTTTTTTGGAATTTTACTGATTTTTAATTAGTAATGAATATTAAATATTATAGTTTGTAATAACTAGGATATTGTTTTAGCATAGGAACCTCTATGTTGAATACCTGATGCACCTTAAACTTAATGCAATTAGTTGCATAACAATATTTAATGCATGATAGTTTTTTAACATATTATGAACTGTTAGAATGCAACATATTGCATGAAGTATTATTTTAATATGTTATAAATTGTTTGCATGAAACATGTGAGGAACTCTTGAGATGTTGTTGCATAAATATTATGAATTGTTCTCATGCTACATAACATTGTTTTAATTGTGCTTGCAGGTATACTTTAATGCAATATCTGCTTATGATTGAACTATTTAAATTACTTGCATGTTAATTCATCCTCATTATGTTTTGTCACAAATTAGCCAAATATAAAGATTGTAAATGTCAAAATGATTGACTTTGATTAGTGAATAATTGTTTGCGTCGATGGAGAGGAATTTATTTAGATTATTAGTTTATCCAAATTATATAAAGAATTAGTCAAGTTTATCTTATAGGATATTATCATCGCTAGATAATGGGTTATCGTGATATCAGGTGCGGTAATCATCGCTAGATAAGATAGTACCATCTGTCATCACGCTACCACCTTGATTTTACTGGGAAAGCACTTGTATGAATACCTTGTCGTCAAGGTTAAAATCACGATACTTCTATGGAAAATCAAAGACATATATCCCAAGTTGTGTTAGCCGATGGAGATCAATGAATAAACACCTTCATTGCAGATACCTTTCACTCATTAATTTTTCTGCTTGGCTACTTGATTTCTATTTTCACCATTTCTTTATGTAAAAGTAGAGACATTAGATATTTCATCGTTCTCTATGGTTATGTACCTGTCCTATCCTCGTGCTCATGTAGAGCTTTCATCAACTTCGATTGAATTAATTGGTTCTCGTTACTACAAGAGTCATCTTAGCACGTAA
>Ga0307513_10005814_pt1 | contig 16199 bp, 11 predicted proteins | sample 15_EM_MG_FD_202174 | JGI IMG/M metagenome (GOLD analysis project Ga0307513, IMG submission 202174) | Populus trichocarpa ectomycorrhiza microbial communities from riparian zone in the Pacific Northwest, United States - 15_EM | ecosystem: Host-associated > Plants > Roots > Unclassified | place... | reverse complement strand
CGTCGCCGCTGCTCTAGCAGCGGCGACGCCGTGACTTTTCTGGTGCGGCGTTTACGGCTGGCCGAAGCGCAGACGGTATTCGACGGAGTTGACGAAGCCGTTGACCATCGTGCGGAAGTCGCCGGGATTCGCGTTGAGATAAGTGATCCACGCGTTGAACCCGGCGGGTTCGGGGTCGCGTCGCAGGTAGCCGAAATACTGCGACAGCACGAAGGCGCGGTTGAAGGTGGCGGCGGCGAACGCGTTAGTCTCCACGATCTCGCGTAAGACTTGCCCGCGAGTCTTGAGTCTCGCGTCGAGGTCTGCGACGAGTTGATCGCGATTGGAGATGGCGACCCCGGTGGTCTGGATGATCCGGTCCACGTAGGCCGCGTTGGAGAGCGCGTCGTAAACCCGTGCGAACTCTTCGCGCTCGGTGAATTCATCCGCGAAGAGGCCGCGCGCCGCGATTGACTCGGCGGCGGTCGCGCCGTTCAGGCGATAGGTGTCGCGGATGAACTCGCGGTAGGTGGGCAACCGGCCAAACGCGGCGAGATAGAAGCGAATGGCGTAGAAGCCTTTCGTCCGAAACTCCGGCGATTGGAAGAAGGCCGCCGAGACGGCCACGCGGTCGCAGGTCGTGTTAGCGGCGGGGCAGTTCGTCAGCACGTTCACCCATGCGGCCAGACCTTCGGCGTCGGGCGCGCGGTTGAGGAAGTCCAGATAGTGCTGCGTGACGAAGAACGTCGGGTCGTCAATCGGGTTGGTGGCCGACGGGGCGGTGTCGTTGTCCACGATAGTGATCGTGGCGACGGTCGAGTCGTTGAAGGCCGCGCCCGTCGGGTTGCGCAGCGTGACGGTGAGCGTTTCATTCTCTTCGACGAAGCGGTCGTCCGTGATGAAGATGTCGAAACGCGCCGTTAACTGGCCGGGCGCGAAGCGAATCACACCGGCGGCGGTCGTGTAGTCGCGTCGCTCGGTGGCCGTGCCGTCGTTGGTGTCGAAATCGACGAGGGTTTCGCCGGACACGTCGCCGCCGCGCGACAGGAAGATAGACACCTTGCCCGCGCCCTCCTGCACCGAGAGGTTGAGCGGGCCGAACCTGACAAACGTCGTGTCGGCGACGTTGAGGCCGCGAATCAACTCTCCGCCGCCGAGGTCGCCGATGAGGGTGGCCGCGCCCGTGTCGAGATCAATCGAGTAGAGCTTCGAGACGCTATCGGTGGGCGTGGTGAGGGCGGCGAAGGCCGTCCCGCTGTTGCCGGCGATGTCGAAGCCGACGAAACGGTTCGCATCAACGCCGAGCGACCCGACGGTGTGGAGCGTCCCGGCGTTCTGCGGGTTCTGCGTGACCAACACGTCAAGGTCGTAGTCTATGTCGTAGAGCGTGTTGGTGCTCCGCGTGTGCGCCGCGCCGGAGACGCGGGGCGTGCGACCGGCGTTCGGGTCGGGCGAAGGCGCGTAAGCGAGTGGCGCGTCGGGTTGAACGCCCGGCGTTTCCGGGTCGGAATCAACCACCGTACCAACGGACGAGATGCGGAAATTCTGTCCGCTGTCGCTCACGACGCGCAAGCCAACTTGCAGGACGAAGGCGAGGCCGAACTCGCTCCCGTTCAGTGGAACCGCGAAAGTGCCGCTGCCAACCTGCGTCGCCGTGCCCGTCGTAACGTCTATGTTGTAAAGACGCCCGGTGCTGCCGAGGCCGTTGATGAACGTGACGGACGAGAAACTTTCGATGGCGAGCAGCGACTCGCCGGGTTGCAGACCGTTGACGGCGACGGAAGCGAGGATGTCGCCGGGTGCGGAAGTGTTGAAGAGCAGCAGCCGGTTGCTAGTCGTCAGGGCGATAGCGTTCGAGTGCGGCGCGATGGTGGACGGGTCGGGCGCGGCGTTGATCTGGCCGCGAATTTCGCCGCCGGGGAAATTCTCCGTGTGAACGTTGAAGTACATCAGCCCGGCCTTCAGGTTGCGCACCTGCACGGGCGTCAACGCGATCTGGAAGTCGCTGAAAGTGCCGTTGGGCAGCGGGAAGATGATGGGGGCGTTCACGCCCGGCACGGCGAAACCGTGGATGTGCGCCATCGTCTGCGGGCTGGACAGGCCGGAGAAGGTGAGCGAGACGCGCGCCGTGGCCTCGTCCGCGCTGAGGGTGACGATGCCGATGCCGCGTGCGGGCGAATTTGTGGGCGGCACTTCCTGCGCGCCGTCGAGTATGGCCGTGAAGACGCGTGCGCCGGAATTCACAGGCACGGCGAGCGGCTGGATGGCCGGGTTGAAATCGGTGGCGTCCGCGTTCGTGGTCAGACGGCGGAGGGCTGCGGTGGGAGCGTTCCCGGCGTAGATTTCAAAGTTGCCGTCGCGGCTGCTGGCGAAGACGATGCGCTGGCTGTCGATGGTGCGCGCCGGGTCAATTTCGAGCGCGGCGTTGTTGGTCACGTTCGTCTGGTTTGCGCCGTCGGCGTCCATCACGAAAATCTCGTCGTTGCCGTTGCGGTCGCTCTGGAAAGTGATCCCGCCGCGCGACCAGACGGGGTGCGTGTCGTCGTCCGGCGCGTTGGTGAGCCGGGTCTGGTCTGTGCCGGCGGGGCTTGCGACATAAATCTCGTAGTTGCCGTCGCGGTTGCTGGCGAAGGCGATTTTCGAGCCGTCGGGCGAATAGGCGGGGTCTATGTCGTCGGCGGGGTGGTCGGAGAGGGTGCGCCCCGGCGAGAGCGGCAGATCGAAATTGCTTGTGCTCGAAGGGATGATCGAGGTGTAGATTTCGTCGTTGCCGTTCTGGTCGCTGACGAAGGCGATGTTCAAACCCGAAGGATGCCAGACGGGGCTGCGCTCGTTGGCCGGGTTGTTGATGAGACGCGCGACGTTCGTGCCGTCGGCGTCCATGATGAAAATGTCGTTCGTCCCGGCGCGATTGCTGACGAAGGCGATGCGCGTCCCGTCGGGCGACCACGCGGGCTGCACGTCTTCGGCAGGGTCGTTGGTCAGACGGATCTGGCCGCTGCCGTCCGGGTTCATCACGTAGATTTCAAAGTTGCCGTCGCGGTCGCTGGCGAAAGCGATCTTGCCGCGCGGCTCGGGCGTGTGGTTGGCGGGTTGCGCGTTCTCGTCCTTCAGGCCGGAACGCTGTGACGACTTCGGGGCGCGCGTTTTGTCCGGCGTGCCCGGCTGACTGTTCGAGCGAGGGTTGCTGACAGCGGCGGCGCGCTTCGGGGCGCGGCGTGCTGCTCCGCTCGAAGAGTAACCGGGCAAGGCGAACGCGCTCATCAAGACCGCCAGCGCGACCGACAGGGGCATCGCCAGACGCCGCGCGCTTCGTATTGACTTGTTCATAAACCTTGCTCCTCCGGTGTGTCTGTCTGCTCTCTTCTCGTTCGTGCAGCGCGCGCGTTAATTGCGCGTCCGGTCGTCGGTCGTGCCCTTCTGGAATGGTTGGATGGAAGGCGCGAAGAAGGGAAACTCGTTGCGGAAGGTCGCGTCGTTCCCGTTGACGTTGTCGCCCGTGGTGATGCCGCCGTTGGTGACGATGCTCAGGATCGTGTCGATCACGTCGTCGGAGAGGCGTCGGCCATTCGGGAAGCCGTTGCCCGCCGTCGTGCCGCCGCCCGCGCCCGCGTTCTCCTTGCTCAGATCGAGACGCAGGAAGTCGCCTTTCAGCACGGCGACCCCGGCCAGCAGGTTGATGTTGTCCTGATTCGTTCCCAGAGCTTGCAGCGTGCCGATGATGCTGCCCGCGAAGCGCAGGTTGGCATCGTCGACGGAGGTGGCGGCGTTGTACTCGTTCTTGCGCGCGAAGGGGACGAGCGCGACGTTGACGCCCGGCGTGGCGATGCGGTCGACGTTGGCATAGCGACCGACGCCGGAGACTTCGCCCTGCTTGGTGATGATGCGCGGTGAGCGACGCTGCGTCGAGGCGTTCAGGCCGACGACGTTACCCGCCGTGCCGCGCAACTGCGTCGCCGGGACGCTGAGCGCGATGGCCTTGATGTTGTAACCGGCGAAGGTGTCGCGCCCGCGTTGGAGCGCGGCGGGGTCGGGCGTTCCGGCGAGCACCGAGCCGACGAAACGGTTGAAACCGGGGATGTCGAAGAAGAACGGGTCGTCCACCACACCGGCGAAGAATTTGACGCCGCCCGCCGCGTCGGTGACGACGGGCGTCGGCGACGTGTCGGAGGTGGCTGAGGGCGCGGTGGTCTGTGCGTTGAAGGTCGTGCCGTTCGGCAGCGTGACGGTCGCCGTCTGCGGGCTGCTGCTCGAAGTCCGCTGCGTGAAGGTCACGTCGATGAAGCGATCCGGCTTGGCGTCGCCGGTGTTCTCCAACTCGAAGCGATAGCGGACGTTGTGGTCGAAGCCGCCCGCGTTCTGCGCCTCGCCCGGCACGATGAAGCCCTGCACGGTCATGGCGACGACGACGTTCGAGTTGTTGTTGGGGTCGAGGAAGAAATAGGCATCGGCCAGATCGGCTCCCTGATCACTGGCGACGAGGGGCGCGTCTAAGTGGTCGGCGGCGTCGGTCGGCGGCGCGGGGGTCAGCCAGACCGTACACGTCAGCGTGAGCGCGAGGGCGACGAGGGCGAGTTGCTTATTGCGAGAGCACATCATGTGAATTCTCCTTTGCGGGTAACAGGCTGAATAGCGTTCGATGGAACATGGAAGGGAGACATTAGCCCCGCTGGCGGCTCCGGGCGGGCAGTCTGTGTTCTTCGACGCGTTATTCAAAATCAGGCGTTGCGGGTAGATGCGCGACGAGCCTTGATTCGGACTCCAGTTCTCTGAGAGGGGTGAGGTTAGCGCATGAACCGCAGGTTGGCTAGAAATTTTTGACCGCCAGATGTGAAAATTTTGTGCCGCCGGTGTCTGCGACGTGACGTGCATCCTCGACGGGGTCAACTTTTTCAACCTGATAAGCTAGTATGCACAGGCCGCGCCGCCGCTGACGTTCGGACAAAGCCATGCACGGTAAAAGCAACTTCATATTGACGGTTTCGCTCGTGTCGTTAGCGCTCGCTGCGTGCGGGTGCGGCGGTTGGATCAAGCCGACGGGTTCGACCGCGAGTGCGCCCGCGCTGCCGCCCGCCGCGCCCATCCCGGCTGACGATCAGGCGTTCACCGAATCCGTACGCTTCCTCGAAGCGCGCGTCAAAGGCGACCCGGACGACTTCATCGCTTACAACCTTTTGAACGGCCACTACCTGCGCAAGGTGCAGGAGACGGGCGACGTGCAATACCTCGAACTCGCCGCCCGCGCTGCCCGGGCTTCCCTCGCCGCCGCGCCCGCCGAACTGAACACGGGCGGACTCGCCGCCCTCGCACAAACCGAATACACGTCTCACAATTTCGTCGCCGCCCGCGACCACGCGCTCCAACTCAAGCGACTCGAACCGGGCAAGACTCTGCCCTATCAACTGCTCGGCGAGACGCTGCTCGAACTCGGCGACTACGACGGGGCGAACGAGGCTTTCCGCCGGTTGCAGCGTTTGCACGGCGACAACCTCAACTTCGCAATCGAGACGCGGCTCGCGCGGGTTGACCTGCTCACAGGACACACCGAGCGTGCGCGCGAGCGTTACACGAACGCGCTTGCGCTCGCGCTCGACGCAAGCCCGCCTTCGCGCGAAGTGGTCGCGTGGTGTCGTTGGCAACTCGGCGAGGTCGCGTTCAATCGCGGCGATTACGAAGAGGCGGAGCGTCGCTACCGCGAGTCTCTGACGACGTACACGGATTATCACCGCGCGCTGGCCTCTCTCGGTCGCGTGCGCGCCGCGCGTGGCGACACGGAGGGCGCGATTGAGCAGTACGAGCGGGTCGTCAAACGTCTCCCCGACCCGGCGTTCGTCGCCGCGCTCGGCGACCTCTACAAACTGGCGGGCAGGGAGCGCGAGGCCGCCGCGCAGTACGCGCTCGTCGAGGAGATCGCGCGTCTCGGCGCGTTGGACGGCGCGCTCTACAACCGGCAACTCGCTCTCTTTTACGCCGACCACGATCTGAAAGCGGCGGAGGCTTACGCGCTGGCCGCGAAGGAGTATGAAGTGCGGCGCGACATCTACGGCGCGGACGCGCTCGCGTGGACGGCCTTGAAGGCGGGCAAGATCGAAGAGGCGCGAGCCGCGATCAAAGACGCGTTGCGCCTGCAAACGGAAGACGCGCGCCTCTTCTATCACGCCGGGATGATCGCGCGCGCCGCAGGTGACGCCGTCGGCGCGCGCGACTATCTCGAACGCGCTCTCGCGCTCAACCCCGCGTTTGATCCATTGCAGGCGCGGATTGCGCGCGACGCTTTAACGAAGTAGTCTCAGGCGACGACAAACACGGACGCAAACCGGCGACAGCTTGTGAGATGCGCGTTGATAGTTTGTGAGATAGCACGTTGGCGGTTTGTGCTACAGCGCGTTGACGGCTTGCGGCGTCGCCGACTCGAATTTATGAAGCCCCCCCGCACGATTCGCACACGACAGGGACGCGCGTTCGTCCTCGCATCGCTGCTCGTCCTGACGTTCGGGCTGCCCGCCGACGCGCCCGCGCACCCGCTCGGCAATTTCACGGTCAACCATTTTTCGCGTCTCGAAATCGGCGCGGCGCGCGTGCGCCTGCACTACGTCATAGACATGGCCGAGATCGCCGCGCTACAGGAGTTGCAAGCGTTGGACGCGGACGGCGACGGCAAACACTCGCAGGCGGAACTCGACGCCTACGCCGCGCGCGCCGCCGCCGCGCACATCGCGGGCTTGCGCCTCTCCGTGGACGGCGCGCCGATTCCGCTTGGCCTCAATGGACAACGCATCACTCTGCCGCCGGGGCAAGCCTCGCTCCCGACGCTCCGCCTTGAGTGCGACTACACGGGCGAACTTCCGACCGACGCCGCACAGCCGAACGGAGCGACGCGGCGCGTGAGTTTTGCCGATACGAATTACGAGGAGCGCATCGGCTGGCGCGAGATCGTCGTCGCGCCCGCGAGCGGCGTCTCCGTGTTCGACAGCACGGCGTTCGGCAGTAGTCTGTCGGACGAACTGCGTTCTTACCCCGGCGACATGATCTCCGCCCCGCTCGACGAACGCGCCGCCCGGCTCTCTTTCACGACCGGCACGCCGCCCGCCGCCGCGAGGCCGCTCGTCGCGCGCGACGGCGCGAGGGTCGAACCCGCCGCGCGCGACCGTCTGGCCGAATTGATCTCGGTCGAGAATTTAACTCCCGGCGTCGTGCTCGCGGGTCTGCTGCTCGCCTTCATGCTCGGCGGCTTCCACGCGCTGTCGCCGGGTCACGGCAAGACGGTCGTCGCGGCCTACCTCGTCGGCTCGCGCGGCACGGCGAAGCACGCCGCCTTTCTCGGCCTGACCGTGACGGTCACGCACACGGCGGGCGTCTTCGCCCTCGGCATCGTGACACTCTTCGCCGCGCAATACGTCGTGCCCGAAACTCTTTACCCCATCCTGAGTTTCGTCTCCGGCGCGATTGTCGTCGCCATCGGTTTGAGCCTGCTCGTGCGACGCGTCGGCGCGGCCTACGGCTACGTCGAACACACTCACTCGAATGAGGAACGCTCTCACTCGCAAAGCGAACACGCACACACGCACGACGAACACTCTCACGCGCACGGCGGCGCGGCGCATTCGCATCTACCGCCGGGGGCGGACGGCGAGCGCGTGAGTTGGCGGCGACTGTTGGCTCTCGGCATCTCCGGCGGGCTGCTGCCCTGCCCTTCCGCGCTGGTGGTGCTGCTCTCGGCCATACACCTGCGGAGGATTGGCTACGGGCTGCTTCTCGTCGTCGCGTTCAGCGTGGGGCTGGCGAGCGTGTTGACGTGCGTAGGGCTGCTGTTCGTTTACGCGCGCCGCTGGATGGAACGCCCGCTCGCCTCCTCCGGCCTCCGGCTACAGCGCGTGCTGCCCGCTCTGAGCGCGTTCGTCATCACCTGCGCGGGGCTGTTCATCTGCTATCAGGCCATCGGCGAGGCGGGCTACGGCCTGAGCGCGCCCGGCGGCGACCTGTTCGCGCAGGCGCGCGCCATCTTCTCGCATCGAGAGCCTTCGTTCGCACGCATGAGCGCGTTCGCCGTGCTCGGCCTCGGCCTCGTCTTCGGCCTCAAACACGCGACCGAAGTTGACCACGTCGTCGCCGTCTCCAACATCGTCAGCGAGCAGCGCAAACTCTGGCGCGCCGCGCTCGTCGGAGGGCTGTGGGGAGTGGGACACACGGCCTCGCTCGTCATCGTCGGCGTGGTGGTGCTCGTGCTGCGCGTCGCCATCTCGGAACGCGTCGCGAGCGGGCTGGAGTTCTGCGTGGCGTTGATGATCATCGGCCTCGGCGTCGCGACTTTCACGCGCGCCCTACGCGCCCGTCGCGCGCCCGTCCACCTGCACCAACACCGGCACGACGGGCTGCAACACGCGCACATCCACTTTCACGAAGCGGGCACGGAACACGCCGGAGCAATCGCGCCCCACTCACACGCCGTCGCGCGCATCGGGATCAAGCCGCTCGTCGTCGGCGCGGTGCATGGCCTCGCCGGGTCGGCGGCCTTGACGCTCCTCGTCCTCGCGCAAATCCCTTCCCCGCTCGTCGGGCTGCTCTACCTGCTGGTCTTCGGCCTCGGCTCGATTGCGGGCATGCTGCTCATGTCGGGACTCGTCGGCCTCCCCTTCGTCCTCAGCGCACGCAAACTCTCCGGCCTCCACTACGGCTTGCAGACGGTCGCAGGCGCACTCAGCATCTGCTTCGGCCTCTGGTACGCCTACGAGACGCAGATCGCCGCGTGGCTCTTCGGCCTGCTGTTCTTCAAGGCTTGAGACTTATCGGCCACCTGATTCACTTCGCGCCTCAACTGTCGCCTTCTCAGCCTTAACGTCCGCGCATCTCGACGCCCTATCGTGCGGGCGTTGTGGCGGTGTTGGGGCGCAGGTTTTCGTTGAACAGTTTGAGGATGCGCTTGTACTCGTCGGCCCAACTCGTGTCGCGCTCGAAGGCGTGGTCTTCGACGGGGTAGGGGGCGAGTTCCCAGTTCTCTTTTCTGAGTTCGATGAGGCGTTGGGCGAGGCGCACGGAGTCCTGAAAGTGTACGTTGACATCGACCATGCCGTGGCAGATGAGGAGCGCGCCGCGCAAGCCTTCGGCGAAGTAGATGGGCGAACTGCGCTTGTAGGCTTCGAGGTCGGTCTGCGGGAGATTGAGGATGTTCGAGGTGTAAGGATGATTGTAGTGCGCCCAGTCGGTGACGGGACGCAGGGCTGCGCCCGCCGCGAACACGTCGGGCGTGGTGAACATCGCCATTAGCGTGATGAAGCCGCCGTAAGAGCCGCCGTAGATGCCGATGCGTTTCGGGTCTATGTTGTGCGCGGCGGCGAGGTAGCGCGCGGCATCGACGTGGTCGGTCAAATCTTTGTCGCCCATGTGGCGATAGATGCCCGTGCGCCAGTCGCGCCCGTACCCGGCGGAGCCGCGATAGTCTATGTCGAGCACGGTGTAGCCGCGTTCCATCAACAGGTGATGAAACATGTACTCGCGATAATAGCTGCTCCACCACTTGTGTACGTTCTGCAAGTAGCCCGCGCCGTGGACGAACAGAACCGCCGCGCCGTTCGGGCGCGCGGGTTTGTAGAGACGCGCCTGCACCGTCTGGCCGTCGCGCGCTTTGATGGCGACGATGGGCGGCTCGGTCCAGTTGTAGGCGAAGAACTCCGGGATGGGCGAGGTCGTCACCTGTCGCGCATCCGACAGGGGCGCGCTCGCCGCGAGGTAGAGTTCGGGCGGCTTGTTGCTGTATGAACGAACGATGGCGAGCATGCGTTCGTCGGGCGAGATGTCCGCATCGTTGTTGCCGGGGAGCGCGGTGAGACGCGTGCGCGCGCCGCCCGTTGTCGGCATCGAGTAGAGGTGTCGTTCGGCGAAGCTGACCTCGCTTGACGTGAAATAGAACTTCGACTTGTCCTCGGAGAGCCGCACGTCGGAGACTTCAAACGCGCCGCGCGTCAACTGCACCGGCTGGCCGCCGTCAATCGAAATTGTGTAGAGGTGCGCAAAGCCGTCCTGCTCCGACTCGAAATAGACGCGCCGGTTGTCGGGCAGCCAGCCGAGCGTGAACGCGCCAGGGCCGTTCGCCCACGCGTCGTCGTGCAGCGCGACGAGCGTTCTCGTCTTGCCCGTCGCCGGGTCGAGCAGCAGCACCCAACGATCTTTGTTGTCTGCCGAACGCGCCAGCAACGCAGCCCCTCTCCCGTCCTCCGACCATTGCAACTGGAAAAGCTGCACGTCGCGTTCGCGCGCCTGCGTGCTCGCCTGCGCAGTGCTTTCGGTCTGCGTGCGCGGCGGTTGCTGTCCCTGTTGTTGTTGCGCCTGCTGTCCCTGCCCTTGAGTTTGTGTCTGCGTCTGCTGCGTCTGCGGTGCGCCGCGCTCGCGTTCGGCCTGCTCGGTGGCATTCTGTTCGGTGCGCGTGCGGACGACGGGCGCGGCCTCTGCGCGCTGCCCGTGATCCACGTTGCGCGCGTCGCCCGTCTCGACCGAGATGACGACCATGCGCGTGCGTCCCTGCGCGTCGCCCACTTTCGTGCGCCCCGGAATGTCCTCCGTGTAGGCCGACTCCGTGACGTAGTTCGGCACAATCGTCTGCTTGGCCGACGCCGCCTGCTCCGAGATAACGGCGACGACGTATGCGCCGTCCGGCGAGAGCGTGAGATTCGTGACGGTCTGCCCCGACGCGACGTTGTAAGGTTTTCGCCGCTCGCGCGCCTTGCGTTTCGCCTCCTGCTCCTCGCGCCGCTCCGCACGCTCGCGCACGGCGTCGAGCAGCCCGCGCTCCTCCTTCTTCAAAACTTCCTGACTCTCAGTTCCGCGCCCCGCCGTCTGACCGCCGCCGCCGCCGATGCGTATGTCCGTCAACTGTTCGAGCAGGCCGCCGTCGAGCGACAGCGCGTAGAGATTATTCTGGCGCGTGAAGTAGATGCGCCGCCCGTCGCGCGTGAAGCGTGGGTTCGTCTCCGCCTCGGTCGTGCGCGTCACCTGCCGCCGCGCGCCGCGCGCGTGCTCATAGAGATAAACGTCACCCTCTTCGGCAAAGACCGTCCACTTCTTATCCTTCGACAAATCTCCCGCCGCGGGCGGCGCATTCTTCACTTCATCCTCCGAGAGCTTGCGCAAATTCGTGCCGTCGCGATTGACGACGTAAGTGTCCATCTCCTTCAGGCGCGGTTCGGTCGCCTGCTTCCAACGGAAATAGACCCGCGCGCCGTCCTGCGACCAGCGCACGCTCCCCGGCTCGTAACCCACGAGCGCAGCCCCGCGCATGATGCTGTCAACCGTCAACTCGAACCGCTTCGGCGAAGACGACGGCGACGCAGTTTGTTGCGCGATGATTGTTTGTTGAAGGAGAAGGAAGGCGACCGAGAGCGCGGCCAGCGCTTGACGCTTGATGCTGATTTTCATATCCCGTTTTCGTGTGCTCAGAGATTGATCGGTTCGACCCGCACGTTCAAATCCGGCGTCACCGTGACGGTGTGATTGTCCGGTACGTCGAGCCAGTCGTCCCTGTCATCCGTCAGACGCTCGCTGGCGACGATGACCGCCGCCGCCTGTTCATCCGGCGACTTGACCGTGTGCATGTCGCACAGGCCGCCGGGCAGGCACTCGAAACGCCTGCCGCGCGAGATGTGCAGCGAGTTTCCCGCCAGCCCTTCCGCCGAGCAGTAGCGCGAGATGACGATTGCCTCGCCGTCCGTCACAGCGAAGTTGTAGTGCGAAGGCTCGACCACGCCCGCCGCGCGCGTCCACTCGTTCAGGAGCGCGATGGTTTCCACGATTCCGGCGCGCATGTCTCCGCAACGCGCCTCGCCGAAGGGCACGCGCAAACTGTTGAGAAAGAGCGCGAAGGCGTGCTCCGAGTCGGTCGTGCCCATCACCATGTTGTAAAACTCGTCCTTCAAACTCTCGCGCAAGGTGCGCTTGATGCGTTCAAACCCGGCGACCGCGCCGTTGTGCATCCACATGAAACGGTCGTAAGCGAACGGGTGGACGTTCGACTCCATCACCGCCATCCCCGGCGACGCCGCGCGCACGTGCGCGAACAGGCACGACGCGCGCACCTTCACGGCGAGGTTCTGCAAGTTGCGGTTCGACCACGCGGGCATCACCGTCCGCTGCACACACGGCGTCGGGTCAACGTCGGGCACGTACCAGCCGACGCCGAAGCCGTCGCCGTTCAAAGGCTCGGCACGCTCGCGCGCCTTGTAACTCTGCATGATTAGCGAGTTCACCGGGCGGTATAATAAATCCGCCAGCACCAACGGCGCGCCCGCATAAGCCAGAAAGCGACACATAACTTTATGTTCTAAACGGAGACGAAATGAGCGAACGGCGAGATGATACAACAGAACCCCGCGAACGCGACGCACCCCCTGCGCGCGAACGCGAGCCGCGAAATTACTACTATGACGACGGCACAGGCTACGAGATTTACGATCCGTCGGAGGACGAAGACGACACGCAGGACGATGCGACGGAGCAACTCGATTGAGTCTTTAACGCAGAGATAATTGTAGGGGCAGGGCTTGTCCCGGCCCGTGTTTTTTTGAATACAACAAATGCTTTACTTATCAGCTTCTAAAACACGGGCAGGGACAAGCCCTGCCCCTACAATATCGCTCTCAGCTTCTCTTTGCTCTGGCCTTACTTTCAACCTTACCGTCACGCACCAACACCAACAAATCGCCCGGCTCACACTCAAGGGCGCGGCAGATGCGCTCAAGGAAATCGTAGCTGATTCCTTTGGCCTCCCCATGTCTCAACCGCCAGAGGCTTGTATGTCCAATGCCCGTTTCTTTCGCCAGCCAGTAAAAGGTCTTTTCGCGCTCTTCTAGCAAATGCTCGATTCGTAGTTCAATCATGCGTGCTTACTGACTTTCCTTCACTTCCTAATTACCTGGCTTTCGTTGCACGCCTGCTCGAAGGAACTTTAACTATGATGTCGCCCGGCTCGCAGCCTAAAGCGTCGCACAAGCGATCAATGGTATCGAGGCCGATCATCTTCTGCTGGTTATTCCAGATTTTGTAACAGTTCGCGTAAGCCAATCCGCTTTCCCTCGCCAGCGCAAAGGGATTATTGATTCCCTTCTGCTCTGCCACTTCCTTTACTTTCAACTCAACCATAACGATCTCACCATCACACATCAATCGACATACTTGAGACGGGCAATTTTGCCCGTTCCGACCAAGTACCTCGATAAAGATATTTTTTCCTTGACCTACTAACTTAATCAAGATAGTATCTCGGTTAAGTCAGTAGTAGATTTAATAATTAAGTGAAGCGGGCGGCTCAACAGTCCAGCAATAGCAACCTGCTTCATTAACCACGGAAACGGAGGTTGCCGTGAGTATAGCAGACGCTTGCCCGCCCGTTGAGGAAAACCTGCTCATCGACCGCGACACGTTAGCCACGTCAATCAACTTCATCCTGCGGAGTGATCCAGACGCTTTAGCTCAACTGTTCGTCGAACTCAGGCACGGCATCGAGAGCGGCTTCGACGGCATCACGCGCACCCGAAACACGCTGGCCGCCGCCGTCGAACTCGTCTACCTGCACACGCAGGCGCACGACGCCGCGCTCAAGTTGTACCAACTATCACAGGAAGGCCAGTTGAAGGTTGAAGACGAGCCAGTGAGACTCATCGGCGCGGCCATTGAAAGGCAGAGAGAACATGTGCTTGGAAGTGAGCGCAGGAGGCGCGTCGGGCGCAAGCGGCGCACACGCTAAACGCAATGACTAAGGGCAAGCCGGACTTCGTGCGAAGTATCATCCATGCGAGCACGCCTCTGACAAATCGCTTTGAATATCGTGTGACAGTTAGCGAAGTGTCATAGCGGCTGCGAGCGTACCCGGCGCGGGCGCGTTACCCTGTGCGAGTGAGAGTTAACTTTAGCCAGCCAACCGGAAGCAAACGAATTATGCCGCCGAGCCTTCGCCGTTTATCTACACTCATCGTCGCGATTTCCTGCACGCTCTTGAGCAGCAGTGCCCTCGCGCGGGCGGGACAAACTCCCCAGAGCGACGCCGTCAGGAAAACGCCCGCCGAGACGCTCCGTGCCGCGCAAACCATCTTCATCCGCACCAAGTCTGCTTACTTCAAGCCTGCGGCTCTCGAACAGGCGTTGCTCGACCGCTCCGAAGTTCAACAGTGGGGCTTGGTCATCTCACGCGACGAGACGCACGCCGACTTGATTATCGAGGTTGACCGCAAACTGTTTACCAACAGGTTCGTCTACAGCGTGCTCGACCCGCGCACGAACAGGGTGTTGATCAGCGGGAAGATCGGCTCGCTCGGCGGCACGGTCGAAGGGCAAATCGCCAACGGCTTCGTCAAGCGGATACAACCGTTCCGCAACTTCAGCCCTCCGGCTCAAACCAAATAAGTCCCGAGGGCTAACGACAAAGTGCCGCGACACTCAGCATGTCGCGGCACTTTACTCTCCAGCTCACGGCTTTCATCCCTGCTTTGCTTCCGCCTCTTTCTTCTTCGGTCGCAGGTTCGCGGCCAGCACGCGCTTGCGCAGGCGGATCGTCTCGGGCGTCACTTCCACGAGTTCGTCGTCAGCGATGAACTCCAGCGCCTGTTCGAGCGACAACTCTTTGACGGGCACGAGGCGCATCGCTTCGTCGGCGGACGCCGCGCGCATGTTCGTCAGTTTCTTCTCCTTGATGACGTTCACGTCGAGGTCAACGGCGCGCGCGTTCTCGCCGACGATCATGCCTTCGTACACCTTCTGGCCGGGGCGCGCGAACATCGTCCCGCGCTCCTGCAAATTGAAGAGCGCGAAGGTTGTCGTCTCCCCCATGCGGTCGGAGACGAGCGACCCCGTCGCGCGCCCGCGCATCGTGCCTTGCCACTCCCCCCAACGCAAGAACATAGTGTTGAGTAAGCCCGTGCCCTTCGTCTCCGTCAGAAACTCGCCGCGAAAACCGATCAGGCCGCGTGAAGGAGTCTCAAATTCCAGACGCACGCGCCCCGTGCCGTGGTTGACCATCTTCGTCATCTGACCTTTGCGCCGTCCCATCGCCTCCGTCACGACGCCGATAAATTCGTCCGGGCAATCAACCACGACGAGTTCAATCGGCTCGAACGTCTTCCCGTCGCGCTGCTGCGTGATGACCTGCGGCTTCGACACCTGTAACTCGTAATTCTCGCGCCGCATCATCTCGATCAGGATCGCGAGTTGCAACTCGCCGCGCCCCGAAACTTTGAATTGATCCGGCGTCTCCGTCTCTTCCACCCGGATCGCGACGTTGCTCAGGAGTTCGCGGTCGAGCCGCTCGCGCAGTTGTCTGGACGTAACGTACTTCCCTTCGCGCCCCGCGAACGGCGAGTTGTTGACGCTGAAGATCATCGAGATCGTCGGCTCGTCCACCGCGATCACCGGCAACCTCTGCGGGTTGTCCGCGCTCGAAATGGTTTCGCCGATCTCGATGCCTTCCATGCCCGCGAGCGCGACGATGTCGCCGACGCCCGCGCGCGCCACCGCCTCGCGCTTCAATCCCTCGAAGGCGTAAAGCTGCGAGACGCGCGTCTTCTGCACCGCGCCGTCGCGCTTGACGATGGCGACCGTTTCGCCCTGCGCGATCTCGCCGGAGAAGATGCGCCCGATGGCGAGCCGCCCGACGTATTCGTTGTAATCGAGATTCGCGACGAGCAGTTGCAGTGAGTCGGTGCGCAGAGCGCGGGGCGCGGGAATCGTCTCCACGATTTGATCGAAGAGCGGGCGGAGATCGTTCGACTCGTCGCCCAACTGTTTTTTCGCCACGCCGTCGCGCGACACGGCGTAGAGGATCGGAAACTCGATCTGCTCGTCCGTCGCGTCGAGGTCGAGGAAGAGTTCGTAGATTTCGTCTACCACTTCGGCGGGTCGCGCGTCGTGCCGGTCGATCTTGTTGACGACGGCAATGACCGGCAGGCGCAACTCCAAAGCCTTGCGCAAAACGAAGCGCGTCTGCGGCAGACAACCTTCCGCCGCGTCCACGAGCAGCATCACTCCGTCCACCATCTTCAACACGCGCTCGACCTCGCCGCCGAAGTCGGCGTGACCCGGCGTGTCGAGGATGTTGATCTTCACGTCACCGTAGCGCACGGCTGTGTTCTTCGCCATGATCGTGATGCCGCGCTCGCGCTCCAAATCCATCGAATCCATCACGCGATCAATAATGTGTTCGTTCTCGCGATACGTGCCGGCCTGTTTGAGCATCGCGTCCA
>Ga0307513_10005813_pt1 | contig 16200 bp, 15 predicted proteins | sample 15_EM_MG_FD_202174 | JGI IMG/M metagenome (GOLD analysis project Ga0307513, IMG submission 202174) | Populus trichocarpa ectomycorrhiza microbial communities from riparian zone in the Pacific Northwest, United States - 15_EM | ecosystem: Host-associated > Plants > Roots > Unclassified | place... | reverse complement strand
CATACAAAGAGTTGGTCTCCATCTTCATGAGACTTTTCATTGCCATAGCGCCGACATTTTGCAGGAGGCGATCGACAAGAGGAGAGGGTTCCAGCTCTGATGTAAGCTTGACCTCCTCGAGCCTGACCATAGGCGAAATATCCATAGACGCAATTAGCGTGTGGAGGGATCGATCGCTCGATTGTCCACCCCTCGGCAGCGAATGCACCGTCAGACTCCTCCAATGAGACGCATTCTCTGCGGCTATGGCGAGCGCAGAATACGGCTCACCAGTCGATCCTCCAGATTCAAAATCCTGGTCTGTGTGAATTATAATATTGAGCAATCGCCTTGCCATCCTGCCCACAGCACGTTGCACCACTTCTGGGTCTGTCCAGGTGCCTAGCTTGAGGAGGAGCTGAAGTCCAGGCATCTCCTCAACGACGCGAGACCAGCGCCGGCATACCAGCATCACGCTGATTGGTGACGGAGGGAAGTCTACCATGCGAAGTATCTTCATGAGAATTTTAGCAGGAAGACGGTGGATAGGTGTTACAAGCTGTTGAGCATTGCTGTATTGCTCATTCAGGACTTGCAGCGCCCCCTCATCGTCGCAGAGCGAAGCGCTGCGTTGACGGTACTCCCACTGAAGCGCCGCGGCAAGCTCCTGACATTGGTAGTCCGCAAGTGAGAAGAATTTGCGCTTGTGTTCCGAAATGGCCGCTTGACCCGGGAGGCGTTCGCAGGTCATGTTGAGGGCGCGGGCGAGGGTGACCTCGAAGGGGCCCTGCACGTCTGGGTTAAGTGTACTGTGGGTAGGCATATGCTGTTGGAATTTCACAGAATGGATGAGTATCTTTTGGGGGGGGACGCTGAGAGTTGAAGAGGCCGGGTGCAGGTCGAGTTGCGATGCAAGATATTAAAGAGTCGGGCTTTGGGGTTATCGTAAGTGAGCACCGCCTTTAATTGTATTCTCTTCAAAGCAGCCTTCGTTGAGTGGTGTCCGTCAGCAAGAGACCCCGAAGACTCCCTAATTTATCTATGAGAGTGTAAGCGCCTTACACCCTCCAACCACGAAACTCTGTCTGTGTCCTTTACTCGATCTCAGATCAACAACGAGGCGGGAGCCTTCCTTTTATGAATCATTAATATGTCCTGCATCAAGCAGTCGTCGCCGCCACCAGTCCCGCGTCCTTGACAGTGTCACTTCGACCGACTCTTGGTGTCGACCCCAACGAGGCGGAACGTAACGACTCTAGCACGAAGGATAAGCGGTTCACCAAGCGGAACGATGGAATCCTCAAGCCGACGTGACGGGCGTTTTGTTCCCTTCCCTTTGGTCGATGGGCTACCTGGTGCTTTTCTTGATGAGACCTGCGTCCGGGACCTCATATTGCCCGAGCGGGCGTGAGTTGCCCGCTACCTCACGACATCTCCGCCTGGATACTTATGTCTGCGCAGAACTCACAGCATCGAGCGTGAAGACGTCACTTTAATGGCCTTCCAGATCCGGGTGATGGACATGACAAATATTGCCCTCTTGAACGAGTCGCTACGACTTGATCCAGCTTCCAGAGAGGCATGATCATTTCATGGAGTGAGCTCCGTGGTAGCTCAGCTATTCGGACAGACCGCCGTTCTGTCTATCAATACCGTCTTCCTGATCTCGTCAATCTGCTTCAGCCTTGTTAATCTGCTTCTTCTGCATACAAATAGGCTCCCCACTCTCTACACCACTCAGGCATTTGGATGGCAAACTTTTAAGTGCATTGGTAAGCTTGGACTCGAAGAAAGTGTTTTCTGAGGAATACGAAGGAACAGGTCTTGATACGAAGTCCTGCCTCTGTAAATTGTCTAGTCACCTATGAATACGGTTTCAAACCCATGTGGTCTAGTCCAGGGGAACCTGGTATCGTCCGCCTTGAACTTGGCCTAATACCCTCATCGAGAGTGTGAAAGACAATCGTGACCCCTAACAGGGTGTACACCTCTGCATCAATAGAAAAAGACCAAGCATTGTGTACATAAAATATTATTGAAGGCCAAAATATCACTGTTGAAATATACAGAAGCACAACTACTCATTCTCTATCACCCCTTCATTTGATGTAATCAAAACCAGCAATGAATCCTTGTGACCTTTATTATCCCACCTAATGCTGCAACGGCCCAAAGGGTTACCAGCTTGTTTTCGGCCTTCCATCATCTGCTCACACCATTGTCTGACCTTTTCTCTGTTTGGGCCTGAGGAATAACCAAATCGGAGACTCAATGCCTTCAAATTTGGGCAAATGACCTTTGTTACTGTCCCATTGCAGATACCTGTAGTGTTCACATGCCCATCGGGGGCTTCGGTCGACAAGGGAGCATCTGTGGTTTCCCTAAGGGCATAGAGGAGTCCATTTGCTGCACTATAGGAGCCCTCGATTAGAATGGACAATTCCTCCAACTCACATTTTGGTGTGATAATTGTGATGAGGCCCTGATAATATTCGTAAATGGCCACACGAAGGACCTGTTCACGAATCTGTTCTAATGCCTCAATTCCAGCATGCTTCTTGCTACTCATGAAGTATTGCCTATTAAGTATGAGGTCCGGCATATCCCACTCATACAAGCGTGGGACAACAATGCCGGCCCGGAACACAGGCAGGGATTCCAAGCCATGATCATAAAATCGAATGTAGGTGCAGACTGGCATATCCACTCTTTGTGGGAATGAGTTGTTCCATTCGGGTCCGGCCCATGCCTGGAAGGATGTCAATTGAAAAAATTTATGGCCATCTAGCCATTTTACACATCCTTTCCAAAGAGTGAGTCTTTTGAGAGTTTGGAAAAGAGGCAAGTCAACATTATGGTCGCAATGTGAGACCTGTACATCATACAGTGCAAGATCCTCAAGGTGGTGAAAACAGTGAAGCACGTTGAGTGGTGTTTTCGTTTTCTGCCTTCCTCGGACCGAAAGGGCTCTCAACCTATGGAAGGATGGGCCAAAGAGTGCCTCAGTGATATACCTGAACCTGCAGATTGGCTCGTCAATGACAGAGAGTGCAGCGCTTGTCAAATTCATCTCAAAAAGGGCTCTGTGTTCTTCATTGTTCAATTCAAGGGATTGGAGATGAGGAATATTCAAGTCCATAAGGCACTCGGGTTTAACAGGCAACAGCTCAACTGAGTTCCAGTCCCCACTGTTTGCTTTCATATGAACACACAGGTTTTGTAATGGGGTTGCAGTTTTCTGACGTGTCCAGCCCAAAGCAAGAAGGGGAGCCACCATGCCAATCTGTTCACTTGGCCTTAGCCATCGCCGGTACCATAACTCGAAAACCCTGAGGGATGGACAGAGAGCTGTGTACCACCTATTCCGCTGCTCAGCCCAGTAAAACCACCCTGATGATACCGAATATCCGGCAGGAGAAGTAATAAGCGGCATGGTAGCTGGTTGTGCTAAGAGGGCAGTGAAGAAGCACCTACCCAATGCAGATGGTCTCGGGAGTTTCAAGGACAGCTCCCTCAGATTAGGAAGAAGGCGGAGTGCTGAAATTAGCACTGATTCGTTGCACAGAATGGTGAGATGAAGTACACTGGGTCGCAAAACCGTTCCCAAACCGGCCATGCATATATGAACTAGACTCTCACTTCCTTTTAGTGGATTCCACTGATTGCCATCGATCGCAAGTAAGCTGACCATTGGCATCCGGAATCTCCCGAGTGAAGTGGTACATAGGTGGTGGAATTGAAAATCTCTGCAAGTTGAAAGATGGACGTCGAATGCCAAAAAAGGTCTAGGTGGGGTAATAATAGTGCAAGCATCGAGGACTGGAAACACTCGCCCTGCCATCCAGTCAATGGAGACGGTTTTGAGGTACAAATAGCGAAGAGTCTGAACAAATGGAAGAGGAGTTTCATCCTGGTATGAGGGAAGAAGCAAATTGGTGACCTCAAGAACCTCCAATTTAGAGAAGTGACTGAGGAGGTCAATTGTTTCATTCATCTTCCGTACCATGGCACGGAATGTTGTTAGAGAGCAAAAGGTATAGGTGGAGGGAGTTTGAAGCAGAAGTCGAATGGCATACAAGGAGCTGGTTTCCATCTTCATGAGACTTCTCATTGCCGTAGCGCCGATATTTTGCAGGAGGTGATCGACAAGAGGAGAAGGGTCCAGCTCCAATGTAAGCTTAACCTCCTCGAGCCTGCTCATCGGCGAAATATCCATAGACGTAATTAGCGTGTGGAGGGACTGATCACTTAATTGTCCTCCCCTCGGCAGTGAATGCACCGTCAGGCTCCTCCAAAGAGACGCATTCCCTGCGGCGATGGCGAGCGCAGAGTACGGCTCACCAGACGATCCTCCAAATTCAAAATCTTGGTCTGTGTCAACCATAATATTGAGCAGTCGCCTTGCCATCCCACCCACTGCACGCTGCACCATTCCCGGGTCTGTCCAAGTGCCTAGCTCGAGGGGGAGCTGAAGTCCAGTCATCGCCCCAATGACACGGTACCAGCGGCAGCATACCAGCGTCACCTTGGTTGATGGTTGGTTGATGTCGAAGACAATGCGAAATATCTCCATAATAATTTCAGCAGGAAGACGGTGGATAGGTGTTGCAAGGCGTTGAGCATTGTTGTATTGTTCATTCAGGACTCGCATCGCCCCCTTATGGTCGCAGAACCTAGCACTGAGTCGACGGTACTCCCCCTGAAGTGCCACAAGTGAGACGCTGAGGGGGAGCACTGGTCTAGTCATATGCCCAGCGAGGTGAAACCAGCGGTTGCATACCAGCATCACCCTGATTAGTGACGAGTTGATGTCGAAGACAATGCGAAATATATCCATAAGAACTTCAGCAGGAAGACGATGGATGGGTGTTACAAAGCATTGAGCATTGCTGTATTGTTCATTCAGGAGTTGCAGCGCCCCCTCATCGTCGCAGAGCCGAGCACTGCGTCGACGGTACTCCCAATGAAACGCCGCCGCAAGCTCCTGACGTTGGTGGTCCGCAAGTGAGAGGAACCTGCGCTTGTGTTTTGAAATGGCCGTTTGAATCGGGAGGCGTTTGCGTGCCATGTTGAGGCCACGGGCGAGGGTGACCTCGAAGGAACCCTGCACGTCTGGGTGAAGTGTACTGTGGGTGGGGGGCATGTGCTGTTAAAATTTGACGGAATGGATGAGTAGTTTTTGTTGGGGTACGCTGAGAGTTGAAGAGGCCGGATGCAGGTCGAGTTGCCACGCAAGATAATAAAGAGTCGGGCTCTGGTAAGTGAGCACCGCCTTTGGTTGTATTCTCTTCAAAGCGGCTTTGTTGAATGGTGTCCGAAGTCTCCAGCGGCAATTCAGCAGGAGCCCCCAAATACTCCCCAATTATGAGGGTGTCAGTGAGAGCGTCTGAGACCCTCCAACCACGAAACTCAGTCTATGTCCTTTACGCGATCTCAAATCAACGAGGCAGAAGCCTTCCTTTCAAGAATCATTAGTGTCCGGCATCAAGGAAGACCTCGCAGTCGTCCAATGGCCAGGTCGCGGCTACCACCAGTGCCGCGTTCTTGCCGACCGACTCTTTGTGTCGACTCCGACCTTGAATTCGACCTCGACTTCATCGAGCAGGCCTCGGCTTTGATTGCCTCAGGCCATCCGCTAACCAGATCCGCCACGATGGAATCATCAAGGTCGACGAGGGCGACGTGACGGGCGTTCTTGTTCCCTTTCCTTTGGTCGATGGGCTACCTGGTGCTTTTCTTGAGACGTACGTCAAAGACCTCATATTGCCCTTGCGGACGTGAGTTGCCCGCTGCCTCACAACTTATCCGCCTGCATACTCATGTCTGCGCAGAATTCACAACACCAAGCGCGAAGACGTCACGTTCATGGCCTTCCAGATCTGGGTGGTGGCTCTTGAACGAGTCGATCCCGCATCCCATTGCCGCGTTCCTTACTCACATTTTGACTACGACTTGGTCCAGCTCCCAGCTTCCAGTACCCACCAGTTCAGGCAGAACTTTCAACAGACTACCAGCAAGGCCGAGAGCTGCGGTGTCAACCTCTGCAGAACTCTTTGTCCCGACGGAATGCTACGGGGGTATGATCCTGTCATGGAGTGAGCTCCGTGGTGGCTCAGTTATTTGGGCAGACCGCCGTTCTTTTTATCAATACCGTCTCCTTGGTCTCGTCAATCTTCTTCACATATTGCCTTGTCAAGGTTGGCTTATCCGCTTCTTCTGCATGAAAATAAGCCTCTCACTCTATACATCACTCAGACATTTGGATGGCAAACTTTCAAGCGCACTGGTAAGCTTGGGCTCCACACCTGGTGGGCCTTCGCTGACCATAAGGCTCTCAGGTGGTCCCCTGGATTTCAACCGCATCTACGGGGTCACCCTCACGTTCTCGATCGACTTTCAGCTCCCCTCCTTTTGCGTCACCGCTGCCATGTGTCTCTGGGTGGACCTCATCCAGACTACAGCAAACATACCTCTACCAGGCTCTCGCGACCATCGTATGCATTGTACGTGCAGCTGTTCGCTCGGTAAATGTCCCTCGTCTGACGTCCCCGCAGCCGTTCTCAAAGAGAGCAGAACCCTCATGAGCGTCTTCATCCTCATTTCCACAGTAATGCTGGGCGGCTGGGGTGGACTCGTGATTTATTAATAAAATTGATACTATTTCTGATTTGATGGTTCTTGCACGTGAAAGCACTCGGAGGTCGACCCAGAAAAGCAACCTTTGGGATTTGCTCTGGTCTCGTGATGAGCAAGAAAAAGACCCGATGGGGAAACTATGTCATCCATGTTGGCGCTTTACGCCTGCATGTGGTACTGTGTTTGCACTTGTTTGGAACCTTCCTTGGTCTACCCCGCGTTCCACTTCCTCCGTGTTGCTCAAAGGAAACGGGATAGCTGCACTCGTATGGTCAAGATATTCTCCCAGTCTTACACCTACGAGTGAGCCGCTCCCCTCTACTTTCGTGTGCCGATGTCTAACAAGGGCTCCACCCCAGTGACCCATGGCCCACAGTAGCGCTCGCCTTCTTTCTACGATACCCGAACAGATACGCGTCGCATGTCCTCTCTTGCGACGTGATTGACCGCCACTTGACTCCGACGGGCACTCTCCGCACTACAAGACTCATTCTCAAGCGCGGCGCGCTCCCTGCTTGGTTCCCTCGCGGTATTGTCCAGAGGGGAGAGAGCTGGATTGTCGAAGAGAGTGAGGTTGATGTATCAGGCAAGGTCCTCAAGTCGATGACGCGGAATCTGGACCACGTCAAGGCTTTGCAAGTTCTGGACTCGCAGTCTTTGCACGAACTACCTGCTGGGTGAGCAATGTGCTCTTTTTCAACTCATTGGTAACGCTATATGGCGAGCTTGCCCAATCCTCGGACGTTCGCGGCACTCGCTAATTTGGTTTCGTCGAATAGGAAAACATTACACAAGACGGAAGCGCAGTTCATTTCGCGTTTTGGTTGGGGATTGACGAGAAGAATCGAGGAGTACGGTGTAAACAAGTTCAAGCTGAACATCGAGAAGGTGAGAATGGTCGAAAACTTTCGACGAATCGTCGCTAACGCTTGTTTCGACCCTACAGTCGCGTCAGGGGCTCTCACTCGTGATTCGTTTACTTCGTGAAGCAAAGCGTCAATCATTCGGCTCTCCGTCCAGGTTCATGTTACCTCCTGCCGAACATTACGCCGTCTCGGCTCAAGGCAACAATCACTCTTCGAGCGTACCATCTCCTCAAGAGATCGCTTATTTGGCTTGTGCTGATGACGGAGACCGGTATTTATCAATCTCACGGAACACCCCGGCCCCGACCTCGACCTCGAATGAGACCCAGAGGCCGAAGGACGCCACATCCCCACCTGCCCAGGAAGAGAGCACACGCCGTTCTCGGTTATGCTCCTGGTTATGGCCTTCGCGTTCATGAACTTTCCACAGTTTTGCTGGTCTTGCTCCCCACTTCTCGCTCTCCACTAGCCTATCTCGTACCTGATTACCTGAGCCTTACCTGTATATTATTGATCCACACACGTTCTGTCAGTCCTGGGATGCCGTTCCACCGAATGTAACCTCGTTTATTTGGACTCGCGTTGCACCTAACTTGCCACCGAATGCGACCGTTTTGGCTTCTCGCTGGGCTTGTACCTCTAGTAGCTGCCCAAAACTCTTCAAAAGGAAGTGAAGACCAGTCTCTGTTATGGGGGACATATAGACCCAATCTGTATTTCGGCCTGAGACCGCGGCTACCGCAATCACTCATGTCGGGCCTTATGTGGTGGGGTACGCAGGACTACCCGTCCATGGGAAGTCAGTGGGATCGAGTGTATGCCCTATACTTGGATAATGCTTATATTCGCGTTTCTTCTATGTAGAAATACGTCATTCGTGCGAGCAAGGGGATGGGCTCGACGGTTATACGTGGATGGAACACGACATGCGCGAGGGAGGCATTCAAGTGCTGAAGGACAGCCAAAACAATGTTCAGCTTACTATTGAATGGCTCAAGGTCCCCGGTGGACACCATGGAGGAAGTTGGGCAGCACGAGTTAAGGGTGTACCCATGAAGCTAGGTGAGGGATTGTTGTTCCATACAGCAATCCGTCTTTGTTCCAATATATATTTTATACAGACCAGCCAATGCGCCTCTCCGTGCTTTACTACTTTGGCTTAGAGGGGCTGGGTGGCCTCGATTGGGACAGCGAACAAGATGAGGACGTACGTACGTCACAAGCGCCGTAGCCAAATCCTAACATTTCCTCAGGGTGTTATTGGACCGGTCCATTTATCCGGTAGAACACCAGATTTAGGCAAATTCAAGATACGAATTGAAGACGGTGAGCTGAATATTAACCTACAGGTAGCTGTAATGACCGTAGTCAGGTCCGCAAACTCAATACACTACCTATGGCTCACACTTTGAGACCTTCAAACGCCGAACGGGCAAGACTCAATTTCTAGGTGTTCCAGTGCCTTCTGGTGAAGTCTGGCGGGTCAAGGACATGCTGTACCAGCATATCGGATACCGGGCACAAGAAATTGTTGATGCATATAAGGATAACCCACGGGGAGTACCAGACCCGGCATTTGTCGAAGGGTTGGCAAACCAGATTCAGGAAGGCAGCAACTTCTATGCCGTGCAAAAGATGTTGGATGGTCCTTTCTCTGTTGATATCGTATACGAGGCAGAAGATGTGCAGCAGCATATTGACGGTAAGCCACCCAAATGACTCACTCATCTAGGTCGTAACAATCTTTCATCTTTCCAGGTCCCCTGATTAATCAAGGCGTACCTTCATTTGTCGACGCGTTCACCCAGCGCTTCCAAAAGACTTTCCCAATCCCACCCGATTCCCCACCCGGCCACCTCGCATTCTCAAAGGCTATCACATCCAATCTCCTCGGCGGCATTGGCTATTTCTACGGAGGCTCCATTGTCGATCGTGCATTTAAGCACGAATGGGACCAGGCAGACGATGAGGAGGAGGAGGAGATGATTACGGATCAGATGCCCCAGCCGAAGTTGCAACCCCCTAGAGGGCTCTTGACCGCCACTCCCAGTCGGCCATTTTTCCCTCGCGGGTTCTACTGGTGCGCCCAGATTTTGCACTACGGGGACAAACTATTGACCTTATGTAGGGACGAGGGTTTCCACTTGCTATTAATTGGTGAATGGGATAATGGCCTGAGGTTGGTCCTAAACCTCGACTTGTTTAAAAGTATTACTCATCGTACTGTCAAGCTTGGAGATCCTCAAAGACTGGTTCAGTCTTATCGACCAAGACGGATGGGTTGGTCGTGAACAAATCTTGGGAGAAGAAGCAAGGAGCAAAGTATGCACAATCTGCCGATAGTAATAGTATCTCAGCTTAACCCCGTACTCCCAGGTTCCCGCGGAATTCCAAGCCCAATATCCGTCCAATGCGAACCCGCCAACTCTAACCATGGCCGTTACAGCCTTCATTGACCGCTTAGAGCGAGCAGCAAAGGGTCCAGCAGACGAAGAGCTGGGACTTGGCAATTCACCTGGCTCTCAGCGGGTCTTCGAGGCGACATTGAAGCCCTCCCTCTCCGACGTGCACCTACGCGACCGCGAAGCCGCCGTGGCGTACTTGAACTCCATCTACCCGGCGCTACGAAGGCACTACGACTGGTTCCGCCGTACGCAGCGGGGTCAGATCAAGCAGTACGGCCGCAAGGCCCGTTCGAGGACAGAGGCCTACCGCTGGCGGGGCAGGTCCAAGGACCATGTCCTCACCTCTGGCATGGACGACTACCCCCGCGGTGCACCTCACGCCGGGGAGCTTCATCTCGATTTAATGGCGTGGATGGCGTTCTTCTCTCGTACGATGCGCAGAATCGCAGAGTTTGTGGGAGAGGAGGATGATATCAAGGCGTTCATTGAGATTGAACAAGCCGTGCTCAACAACATGGAGGACTTGCACTGGAATGAGGAGGAGAAGCTCTATTGTGATGTTTCGGTCACCGATGATGGTATAGTATCCTCCTGTTTCTCTTCTTTGACGAAGTTGACACCAGCTGCAGACGAGTCGGTGCATGTATGCCATCGAGGTTACCTCTCACTGTTCCCGCTCTTGCTCGGATTGCTACCGTCTTCCTCACCCCACCTCGGGCCCATACTCGATCTGATGCGCGATCCTAAGCACCTCTGGTCTCCCTACGGTCTACGGAGCTTGTCTGCTTCCCATCCACTCTTCGGGCAAGGGGAGAATTACTGGCGAGGTCCCATATGGGTTCACATGAACTATATGGCGCTCAGCTCGCTTTACAAGGTGCGATTGACCTTCGTCTCGCGTATCGAGATCCTCAAAACGCTTTCCCAGATCTATGCAGCGGAACCTGGGCCCTATCAACAGCAGGCGGCGGAAATTTACACTGAGTTACGAAAGAACGTCATAGACAATGTCTATAAGGTTGGTGCCTCCTCGTGCACTCAACACCTGCTCATGGTTGTCGCAGGAATATGAGCGCACAGGCTACGTTTGGGAGCAATACGACGCATTGACTGGAGAGGGCAAACGGAGCCACCCATTCACCGGCTGGACATCCCTCGTCACATTAAGTAAGTGCTAGTTACATGTTACGCGGAACCCATATTCTAATCGTGACCCATAGTCCTCTCAGAAAAGTATTGAGGCGGATGGAACACGGGCCAAACAAGTCTAGTAATGATGAATAGGTACCAGGGACCACAGGTATGAACGAAGATGTGGGGTGATGGATGCATGATACAATTGGATGTGGGAATGAAATGCAGATGGGGTAAATAAAAGTCAGCGTGAAAGGAGTGAGGTCACGAGATATATAGAATGCAGGAGGGTAGGCATGGTATCAGAAACGAGCTTCATCAAAACGAATGTCCAGATCTGGAAAGTGCATGGATTCAATGATCATGCGCCGACCCGGCGAGCGTGATATAGGTCGTGAGTTGTCTTGTTCGAGCGACGAGGCCGCGGCAGACGACCCCGAGGACTCGATAGATTCATCGGCAGTGGAAGTCGAGCTGTCCGTTCTTGAGGGGTGCATCCATTTCTGCCGTAAATCAGTCAAGGAGAACCTCCGCTTGGGTTGCTTAGGCAGTGAGAGGGCAGGATTTGACCGGTGACTCCGTAGTGTTGGATACACTGCACCGCTGGTCGGGTCATGAGCAGGTAAGGATGGGAGTGGTTTGTCAGGGGATATTGGAGGTGTAAAAGCCGATTCGGCAGTTTGTGGAGTGGATAGAGTGAGGGCAGGTGAAGGAAGGACTTCGTCAAGTGGGCAAGGAAGAGTGTGAATACCCAGCGGGTCAACTGACGTTTCCTCGACAACGGGTTGAGGGGAGGGGTCGCTCCGCTTGAATATCAGTGATACACCCCTACGTATGCGCTTTGAACTAAAACGACCATTTGATACATGGAGGTTCGCAGGGGTGGCGGACCGGTTCTCGGAAGGGGACCGTGGCGCTGACGCTGGTGGAAAAGTATTCGAACGACGTGGTTTGAAGACTTGTAGTACTTTGATTGCCCGCATCCTCAGACTTCCTCCTTTGGGAACAGTGGGTGGGGGACTGGGTACTCGCATCGGGGACCTGGGTCGTTGTGGAAGGTTTTCCAGGTGTACGCTTTCGTTTGTGTCAGCGAACACAACCCGCTGTTGACGAGATGTTTGTGATTCAAAGCCCTGGGGCTCTGGCAGTCCACTGAGGTCGGCCTCGGGTTTGTCGTGGAGAGGGTTCTGAAGGCCAACACTGCCTCGTTTACTGGGCCGACGAAACATAGAAGTGTGGGATGCAGCGTTTGTAGTCGCTTTCCGCAAGCCGTCGATGGTCCGTTCGAGCAGGGCGATATCTGGCAGCGGGACGTCGAGGGAGAATGCCGTGTCACCATCTATGGCACACCACCTGACATTTCCTTCTTCTTCTGGACTTGTGATATACACGCTTGGGATAATTGGAGTATTAAAAGGGCCATTAGGTGCGAGCGACAAGCTGAAGCGCGATGGGTCGGACAAGGAGACGCTAGAACGCCCTCGGAGTGCCCGTAGAATGGGATGGTGCGAGCTCATAGTTGATTAATGAGCGTCTTACTGTAGGTTGAAGGAATCTAGCGAGAAACGAGTTCAACAACGGGGGCGTACGCCATGACACAGTAACGCACAGCGAGTGGACGGTTCAAGGATGAACCAATGAATAGAACTGATGATTGGAGTGTATCGTAGGGCGGTATGAGCACTCCCGCCGAAAGCGACAAGTCGCAAGGAAAACGCGTCAGGAGGCAACTCGAAACGAGGCAAACTCTTCGCAATTCATAATTCATTTTACAAGGGCCGCCCTCAGACAGCGGGCCAACTATAAAAGATGATCAATCTTTTGACCTCTCGGGTTTCATCCCTGCAATTGATACTCTCCGTCCGACCGATGGGCGGCTATCCTGCCTGTCCTGCCTGTCCTGCCTGTCCTGCCTGTCCTGCCTATCCTGCTCAGCCCCACTTCAATTTCTATCCGTCCTATAGTTTTGAGAGCATGTATAAAATCGAGCAAATCTGGTGATTGTCTAGTGTATGGCATGTGGGAGTGAAGGGGTTCTCCAACGGGTCAACGACAGATGCCAAGGGTTCTGGTGAGCAATGAGCAAAGTTGATTGGTGAATGGTAGTAGGCAAGCTAGAATAGAGTCGATGGGCCGGTCTATATAGGCAGAAGGGGGCCCATAGAAAAGCAGAATGCATGGTACGCAGCTCTCTGTCCATCCCTCAGGGTTCTCAAGTTATGGTACCAGCGATGGCTAAGGCCAAGTGAACAAATTGGCATGGTGGCTCCCCTTCTTGCTTTGGGCTGGACACGTCAGAAAACTGCATATGTTGGCAATAGATGTTGCAGTCGTTGGTACAGTGGGTGTGCGGCAGCAGGAATCCAATGTAAGAGTCGACTGCCATGGGTATCACATTGTGAGTCATAGAAATGGGGTCTCTAGTGGAGGGGATACATTCTGGGTGTGTGCAGGAAAGGATTGCAGAGGCTTGGAAAGATGTACTCTGACTGTTACATGTTTGTTGTTTTGGTTTATCTCTGATCTGTGACGGTCATCCCTACTGTTCATGGGGGAGTTTTGTTGTCATTGGTTGCTGTCAAGCAGCGTCTGATCTTCACCGAACCCCTCCTCCTCCTTTCCGACCCAGAGACAAAGGTTTTATTCTCTCAAAGTTCATTCAGACTATCCGTCCCTTGCGAAAACTCACTGAGCCTTACCTTGGACCATTCAAGATTATTGATCGTATCAGTAGAAAGTCCATTAGAGTCTCCCTTCCTGACAGTGTTCATTGCATTCATCCAGTTTTCCACATCTCTCAGCTTAAACCTTCTATTCCAAATTGTTTCCCCAACCAGAATCCAGCCAATTAAGGTTGATGATGACATCGAGTATGAACTTCGTGAAATCTCTGACTCTAAGTACGACTATTGATTATAATAGACTGGAATTTTTATTTATTTTATTTTTGTAACCCAGCCTCAAGTACCTCTAACACCACCATGTCCTCACTTGTTGGCTCCGCTGTTGGTACTACTGTTTACTCATCAGGGAACTCACTTGAGAGACTTTTGCATTATTTATGCAACCCAGCCCAGGTGATTGGTGAGAATGAGATATTTGGCCTCTTTCGAAGAACGTGTTTTCTGTAACTCCTCCAACTAATGGCTGGGTAGTGTAGCGGCAACACACCCTTCTAGAATTAGAGAGACCCGTGGTTCGACCCCCGGTCTGGCCTTATCTTTTCTCCTCCCACATTTTCTGAGCATTACGAGGGAACTTGCATGTGAGGACTTGATAAGAAGTCCTGCATCTGTAAATTGTGTAGTCACCTATGGATATGATTTCAAACGCATGTGGTCCAGTCCAGCCTTGAACTTGGCCTGATACATTCATTGGCAGTGTGAAGGCCAATTACGGCCTCGAACAGGGTGTATATCTTTGCAATAGAAAAAGGACCAAGGACTGTACATAAAATGTTACTGAAGGACAAGATCTCATTGTTGAAATATATACAGGAGCACAACTACTCATTCTCTATCATCCCTTCATTTGATGTAACCAAAACCAGCAATGAATCCTGGTGACCTTTTCTATCCCACTGAACGCAGCAGCGGTACAAGGGGTTACCAGTTTGTTTTCGACCTTCCATCATCTGTACACACCATCGTCTGACCTCTTCTCTATTTTGGTGTGGGACAGAATAAAATTGGAGAACCAGTGCCTTTAAATTTGAGCAAATGACCTTCGTCACTGTCCCACTGCAAATACCTGTAGTGGTTACACGCCCATTGGATGTTTCAATCGACAGGGGAGCATCTGTAGTTTCCATCAAGGCAGAGAGGAGTCCATTTGCTGCACGATAGGAGCCACTGATTAGAATGGACAATTCTTCCAACTCATGTCTTGGTGTGATGATCGTGATGACGCCCTGATAATATTCCCTAATGGCTACACGAAGGACCTGTACACGAATCTGTTCCAATGCCTCAATTCCAGCATTCTTTATGTTATTCTTGAAGTATTCCTTACTAAGCATGAGGTCCTGCATGTCCCACTCATGCAGGAGTGGGGCAGCAATGCCAGCCTGGAACATAGGCAGGCATTCCAATGTCTGATCACAAAATCGAATGTAGGTGCAGACTGGCATATCCACTCTTCGTGGGAATAAGTTCTTCCATTCGGGTCCGGGCTCTGCATTGAAGGATGTTAATCGCAAGAAGTTATGACCATCTAGCCATCCTGCACATCCTCCCCAAATACTAAGTGTTTTGAGTGTTTGAAAGAGCGGTAAGTCAACATTATGGTGGTAATGTGAGACCTGTACATCAACGAGTGAAAGCACTTCAAGGTGGTGAAAACAGTGAAGCACATTGAGTGGTGTTTTCGTTTTCTGCATTCCGAGGACCCGAAGGACTCTCAACCTATAAAAGGATGGGCCATAGAGTGCCTCAGTAATATACCTGGACTCGCAGAATGGCTCATCTATGACAGAGAGTGCAACACTTGTCAGATTCATCTCAAAAAGGGCTCTGTGTTCTTGACCACCCAATGAAAGGGATTGGAGATGAGGAATATTCAAGTCTATAAGACACTGGGGTTTAACAGGCACCAGATTAACTGAGTTCCAGTCCCCACTGTTTGCTTTCATGTGAACACAAAGGTTTTGTAATGGGCTTGCAGTTTTCTGACGTGTCCAGGCCAAAGCAAGAAGGGGGGCCACCATGCCAATGTGTTCACTTGGCCTTAGCCATCGCTGGTACCACAAATCGAAAACCCTGAGGGATGGGCAGATAGCTGTGTACCATGCATTCTGCGTTTCAGCCCACTTGAACCACAGTGATGAACCCCAATATCCAGCAAATGAATTGGTAGGAGGCATGGTAGCTGGTTGTGCCAGGAGGGCAGTGAAGAAGCATCTGCCCAACGCAGATGGTCTTGGGAGTCCTAAAGACAGCTCCTTCAGATTAGGGAGAAGCTGGAGTGCTAAAAGTAGCACTGATTCATTGCACAGCATGGTAAGATGAAGTACACTGGGTTGTACAACTGTTCCCAAACCAGCCATGCACATATCCACTAGACTCTGACTTCCGTTTAGTTGGCTCCACTGATTGCTATTGATCCCAAGTAAGCTGACCATGGGCATCCGGAATCTCCCTAATGAAGCCGTGCATCGGTGGTGGAAATGAAACTCTCTGCAA
>Ga0307513_10005812_pt1 | contig 16200 bp, 14 predicted proteins | sample 15_EM_MG_FD_202174 | JGI IMG/M metagenome (GOLD analysis project Ga0307513, IMG submission 202174) | Populus trichocarpa ectomycorrhiza microbial communities from riparian zone in the Pacific Northwest, United States - 15_EM | ecosystem: Host-associated > Plants > Roots > Unclassified | place... | reverse complement strand
AATTAATATTATCTTATAATCTTATTATTTTTATTATAATTAATACATAATTAAGAATTTTAAAAATATATCATTAATTTTGAAAAACAAGCATAGATTTGATTTGAAGGGTAAAATAATAATAATAATAATAATAATAATATCAAATCTATGGTTATTTTTCAATATTAATAATAATGTTTTTTCAAATTTATTAATTATTTTATTAATAATATTAATTACAATAAAAATAATAATATTTATAACACAAATGATAATATTTTTCATATTAATACTATTAATTATAAAAACAAATAATGATATTTATTACACAAATAATACTATTTTTCATATTAATACTTTCAATTATAATATAAATAATTATATTTATAGCACAAATAATTATATTTAGAAACTTAAGACCCAAGAACCTTGGATCCTGAAGAAGGACCCAAGAGAATTGGGTGCTGACGCAGGACCCCTTAGCCTTGGGGCCTGACACTAGACCAAAGGATAATAATAATAATAATAATAATTTTACCATTTAGATCAAATCAATGGTTGTTTTTCAATATTAATAATAATGTTTTTCCAAATTTATTAATAATATTAATTATAATAAAAATAATAATATTTATAACACAAATGATAATACTTTTAATATTAATAATATTAATTATAATAAAAATAATAATATTTATAACACAAATAATACTATTTTTCATATTAATAATTTTAATTATAATAAAAATAATAATATTTACAACACAAATAATAATATGTTTGATATTAATACTTTGAATTATAATAAAAATAATTATATTTAGAAACCTATGACCCAAAAATCTTGGGTCTTGAAGAAAGACCTGAGAGAATTGGGTCCTAACGCAGGACCTATTAGCTTTGTGTCTTGATGCCGAAAACAAGAGAATTGGGTCCAGATGTCGGACCAAAGAGCATTGGGTCTTGACGCAAGACCCATTAGCTTTGGGACCTGAAGTAGGACCCAAGAGAATTGGTCCTGATGTATGACAAAATTCTAAGGGGTCCTGACACAGGCCCTAAGAGAATTGGATCCTGATGCTGGACCCAAGTGTAATGGGTCCAACGTGGGACCCACGTCTAATGGGTGCGGATACCAGACCCAACAGAAATGGGTCTGGAAGCAGGATCCAAGGTTCATAGGTCCTACACAGGAACCAATAGAACTGGGTCATGTTGCAAGACTCAAGAGAATTATAATAAAAATAATAATATTTATAATACAAATAATACTATTTTTAATATTATTACTTTCAATTGTAATGAAAATAATAATATGTATACCACAAATAATAATATTTTTATATTAATACCTTCAATTATAATAAAAATAATAATATTTATAGCACAAATAATAATAATTTTTAATTTTATCCTTCAAAACAACTATATGCTTTTTCTTTGGTAGTAATAATATTTTTTTTCAAATTTATTAATGATAATAATAATAAGAAGAACAATAATTAATACTTTTACCCTTCAAATTAAATCTATGTTTGTTTTTCAATATTAATAATATTTTTTTCAAATTTATTAATTATTATATGAATCATATTAGTTATAATAAAAATAATAACATTATAATACATATAATAATATTTATCATATTAATAATGATATTAAACTTCTCTAACCCAAGTTTTTATAGTAATAATATTTTTTTGGAAATATATCAATGATAATAAAAACAACAACAATACTAATAACTCTTGTTATATTTTTTTCCAAAATCTTTTGAATTTGTTATTCCTCTTTTCAATTTCTTTTGAATTTGTTATTCGTTTCTACGTGGTCTGCAAACCTAGGAGCCGATCAGCACACAAAGACAAAGCCAGGTGCGTGGGTCTGCTGACCAAGCTGTGCGAGCCTTGAACCCGTGGGGGCTTTATAGACCCCAGACGCGTGGTCTCCAGACCCAGGCGCTCAGGTATGCCACTCAGGCACGCAAGTCTGCAGACGTACTTGCCTAGTTCTGCAGCCATGCACGCGGTTGACCCTAGCACCCAAGGCATGCAGCCCCAGCGCCACGTGTTTGCAGCCTTACCATGCCCCCATCAAAATCAGATCTGACTATTTTCTCCCCAACCATCCCTTCAATTTCAAATGAATCCCAATGAAAAGACAACCCCACCCTCCCCCTATAGTCTTTCCAACTCTTTGTGGCAAGGGTAGCTCAGCCATTATACTGCTACAATCCACAGTAACAGGGGCTATGATCCCTTTTAGTATACTGTATAATATATTAATATAATATCTTCACCCCTAGAAAAAGACAAAAAAAAAGGTATGCTGTAACATCCTCATATCCGGGATAAAACAACAATCTCATGTCGAATGAAAAATAGGGTAATTGCTTTTTTGTATATATGATTTTCATATACAAGTCTATTGAAATTTCTACTGAAATTTTGGCAGAGTCCCAAGTTATCAATAAAGAACCTGTTTACACTTCTAATATCTCACATCTCATAACTCACTCACGACCCAATCATCCTAGGTCTTAATCCCACAAACATCATCATCAACACAACCACAATATTTATAACATACATTGAACAACAAATATCATTATAGAGGAATAAATGAGATAAACACGCATACATGGAACATGATTATATGAATTTCAAAGTTAATTTTATCTATTCAAGTTTAAACATCAAATATACAAATTACATTATATAAATATTGTAATAATACAAAATACAAGGATATGCTCTCTAGAAATAGATAACAAAAAGTGAACATAAGCTAGAATCTACTCCTGTTATGCATGCGATGGTCCTGAAACAAAATACATATTATTGAAACATGAATATCACAATAAGTATAATAACACAATTATCCAACAATTTTTTAAAAAATAAGCATGTATTCATATTCTATTCACTTCTCCCTTCTTGTTTTCATCGCAACTCTTTATCATTCAAGATTTCATAAGATCAACCATGACTATTTCTGCCTAACACATTAACGATACCAATTTCACCGGTATCATCATCTCCTCGTAGGTGTCGACACACAACGATCCCCTCACCCGCAGGGGTGGAATTAAAAGGAGGCAAACAGGGGCCCGGGCCCCTGCAAAACATTTTAATTTTTTTTATTACTTAGTATTTAAGTGTGGGAAGGTGAAATATTTTTTTATTTTAAATAGGTGGGCCCTTCCAATAGTAAATATATTTGCTAAATGATATAGGATCACTTTAAAAGTCCTATCTATGTGGAAAGAAAAACATAAAGTTATAAACCTTTTCAACTAAATTGACTTTGCCGTCACTATTTGGAGCCCTCAAATAAAAGTTAAAAAATACAAATAAGAATACAAAAAGCAATAGCAAGCGAAAAGGCTAAAGCAGACGGCAAACCCATTAATTAATTCATCTTTCATCAAACAAAACAAGGTAATTGGTCATTCGTAACCCAAACTTAAAATTTATTTTTGTTTTCTTTGGGATGTTTGTTAAGAATTTGATGATTTATTTTTATAATTCTACTATTTTTGCTTCTTTTTTTCTCAGATCTGCTAGTTTTAACAATTGTTTTTGAATTCTTGTTATAGTGATGTTTTTTTTTCTAATTAATTGGATATATTTTATGGGTTTGTTTTGATTATGCTTGGATTTGTTTTATGTTTTGTTTTAGTAGAGCCACCAAAATTATCAATTTTTTCTCACGATATATATTTTGATTTTAGGTTGAACCATGAACAAAATAAGAAGAATTGATTCTTTTTTTTAGAAAAAGAGGAAAAATATTGATAACTCACAGCCTAGTGAACCAATTGCAATGTGTAATGTTGAAGTTATGGTTGAGCAGCCCCAATGTGCTTCATTTTACGAACAACCTGCATTGACTAGTGAACCACCTCCTAGTAGAATCAACATTGCTCATTTAATTATAGATCCAAGCAATCGTCCTTAAATTTAGGAATACCCGGTTAATCACCAAGATGAAACTCGAAGGGCATAAATTAATTTGAGGTCATATTAACCTTTGATGTTTGAATATCCACTGACTAGTGAAAAACATCCTGGTCGATTCCAATCTCATAAACGAATTATTTCCAATCTCATTTGCTACCAAGTGCTTGGAAATTTTGAAAAATCAATCATGGCATATTGAGAAGGTAGTTAAGAGGCAAACTACTTAAGAAATTCTAAATAATCAATTGCGTATTAAAGCTTCAATAGATATTGTTCGTTGGCTCACATTTGAAGCATGTGCTTTTAGAGGTCATGATGAATGTCCAGAATAAAAAAACCAAGATAATTTTCTTGAAATGATGGAACTTTTAGCATCTTACAATGAGCAAGTAGGTGCTCTTGTTTTGGGCAATGCTCCACAAATTACTAAATACATCTTACTGTTATTGTTAAGATGGCAGAGTAAGGAGGAATTCTATTGACTCTTGAGATGCATCTTGGTAATCATTTTCCAATGGTTATTCATAACAAGGTCTATCATAACACTTGAAATATTTATGTTTACAAACTCTTGCATTGTTATCATTTGAATCTGCTCATATACTCATTTAACAAGTATTCTTAAACCTTCATTTTCACACACACACTTTAACATATGATTGTGGGTTGCATATTGTATTATTATATTATTTATGTTCTTTTGTTAAAGTAACAACTAAGGGAAAGTGATAGTATATAATTTGCAAAAAAACAAAAAAACAAAAACAAATTGATAATAAAATGAATAAATAAAAAAGTAGATAAGTTTGGTTTCGTAGCCTCCTTGACTTGGGAGCTATTGGCCTAGTGCTTGTTACATGAGTTAAGGAGTCAACACCTAATACCCTAAGACCAACTTGTCTAGGAGTCATTAGCCTAAAGTTCGTTACATGGGTTAAGGATGCATTGTGTTTCAAGTTATCAAAATAATAATAATAATAGTTCCAACTCAAGGAAGTTAACCTTAAACATTAGAATAAAATTTTGAATTCTTCCAAGAAAAGCCCATAGCTCTGTTTTGATATATTAAGCACAAAATGAAGGTTTATTAATATCTTGTTTAGGAAGTATGAAGCAGATATATAAACTTAATGAGAGTTTGTTTATTTGGATAGATTAATGGAAGTTGAATGATGAATGCCTTGCTTTTGAATGTCGCAAATTGTTTTAACACTTTAATTACTAGGGACTAGTAATAAGCTGGTTGGCGGGTGTGATTAGTACTTAAAAGTGCATTTTTATCAAGGTTTTATATCATTATATTGCACTTAAAGTATCATTAAATTCCCTAACTTGAGCATGTTTTATAATAGCAAGTACGATAACATAAGACATCTTTAATTTATGATAAATGTTCATTTTGAATGCAGGTTTATCCCACAACTCAAAGGATTGATTGATGTGATTAACTATTAAAAGTGAAGAGACAAAGAGAGGACTAAGCTTAGAGAAGAGATGCTGGTTCAATTCAAACTAGAACACCATTCGGTTATTGGATCATAACTGGAGTTGTAGACCTTGGATTTAGATCTGGTTTATCTTGATGGAAAGCTAAGACATAGGTCTAAAACTTTCATGGAGAGTCCAAGATTCAAATCTTCCGTTTTCAAGTTCAACTCTTAACATAAAAAAAAACGTCTGAACCTGTCCTGCAGCCCAGACACTGTTCAGTGTTCAGCCCATATCTCGAGTTTTAGAAGTCCAAATAAGCTTTGGTTTGTTTTGTTGAAAATCTGAGACAATTGCCCACAACTTTTATGGGACTATGTGCTCGAATTCTGATGTTAGCAATGTCAATAACTAGCCACCAAGTCAATGGTTGGCCACCAATTAAATAGTTAGTTATCTAATCAATAGTTCCAAATTTTAGCCTATAAAAGGTGGCATTTACCATGTATTTAGGCATCTTGTTTTCCAGATCAAGATCATCTTCTTGCTTTCTCTCTTTGTAATGTTCAAGTTTTCTTTCATGCTATATTAATCTCTTGTTTATGCTTTTTTATTTCCTTTCCTATACTTAGTTAACTTATATCATAATCATGTTCTTATCTTGTTTATTCATGTTTCTCTTCTTCATAATGTTTAGCTAAGTTTATTATGTCAAGGTGAAAAGGTTTCACTAGTGGTGTTAGAATATGTATAATATAAACTCAACATGAACTTCAATGTTTATATCTAAGAAAGTTTGCTATTAACATGTTGTCATAACCCAATTTTTGACTTCTTCTATTTTATTAAAAAAAAATGAAATAAATGAAGAATGAATTAAAATTTGGGTTAAGGGAAACATGTTTGGAAGTTTAGAGAATAATTAAACTATTGACTAGTTTAATTAATCAAATCAAGGGCTTAAATGAAGAATTGATAAGTTTTGAGACTTAATTGATCTTGGAATTAATTTAATTAATGGAATCAGGGACTTAATTGATGACATATCAAAGTTTGGGGTTTAATTGGGGTCCAAATTGCAAAAAATAAAATCCAAGGACTAGCTTGAAAATAGCGCGGAAATGCAAGGATCCAATTACATTTTAACCAGGGGCTTGATTGCAAAATTACAAGAATTCCAAGGACCAAATTGAAAGCAGCCTTTAGAATTGGAAAACGGAGTCGTTTTGCAGGCGACCGTTCGCTCGTCTTCTTCCTCTGCAATGGCTCCTCCATTAAAGGCATAGACGTTTCTCCATTGAATGGAGCACCCCACGCCATTACTGCCGGCCGTTACCACCACCGGGGCTGTCTCTGGCCTTATAAAAGTCGGGTAAAGGCAACCTCGCGGGAGAACGGAGAAAAACACTGAGGAGCATAAATAAGAAACCTAGAAAACATAGACAAAAAAGCAGTACACACAGCAAAAATAGAGACAAATACAAGCAGTAAACCCAAAAAACCAACGTTAACATCACCGTCTTCTCGATCGCCCCCTGCAAATCAGAAAAAGGAATAACCCAAGCAGCAAGACGTCACCTTCATCATCACCAAAACAAAAGGAAAACAGAAGGGGAAAGTCATACACAGACGAGAGCAAAAATCAATGTGCTGCAAGCCTCCTCGCGATCTCCAGAAGCAGTAAGCCGTTCTCATCTTCTATTCACTTTTGTTTGAAATTGTGCAATTGAAAGAACTGTGCGAAGTTAATTTAATTACCTTCGCACAATTGATGCACGTGTGAAATTACTTCACCTGTGCATCCGATGAAATCAGTCAGGCCATTGGCTTGGGCTAGTGGCCGGGCTGGCCTGGCCCCTTTGGGTTGAGCTAGGCCTGACCCAAAAAATAAAAAAAAATGAAAAAAAAATAAAAATAAAAAGTGTAGAAATAAAATTTTTGCATGATCTAGAAAAAATGTATTTTTATCAATTTATTCACTGATATCAGGATCAGGAATAAAAAAATATATATATACCTTTTTTTTAGCTACGAATTTTTACCAACGCCAGAGTTGGAATTATTCGTATTGGAATTTTTACCAACGCCAGAGTTTGGATTATTCATGGTGAAATTTTTAATTGGAGTTATTCGTGGTGGAATATTTACCAACGCCAGAGTTAAAATTATTCGTGGTGGAATTTTTAATTGGAGTTATTCGTGGTGGAATATTTACCAACGCTAGAGTTGGAATTATTCGTGGTGGAATTTTTACCAATGCCAGAGTTGGAATTATTTATGGTGGAATATTTACCAACACCAGAGTTGGAAATATTCGAGATCGAATATTCATTGACGCCAGAGTCAGGAATATTACGATTAAACCATCATTTTTTTTAAATAAAAATAAATATACATGCATTGATTTAAATTTATTTCGTAGGTTTATTCATTGAAGTTAGAGTCAAGAATATCATACGTTTTTACACACAAATCAACAATTTTTTTTTTAGCAATTTAAGACTAAAACAGCAATGCAACTTACCTCAGTTAGGGTGCGCTAGGAGTGCTAATACCTTCCCTAGCCTCAATCGGTCCCGTGCCATAGGATCTCTCTTGACCAATTAGGGTTCCTAGTGATCATAATACTAGGTGGCGACTCCTCAAATAAAACATTTTTCCTAAAAGAATAAGATGCTAGAAATTTGTTTTCTTTAAAAATAAATCAAGATTATTTTTAGGGCCGCCGCGATGTCAGGTGCGACACATGTCTTATCATTTCTATCTTATTCACTCTTAATACCTTGCTTGTTAAATGGTTAATCTAGATTTATTTTGTATAACACTTGGTACAATAAATGTTTGATCCTTCATAGTCTTCGACTGACATCGTTGTTATGAGAGGAACTTGATTTGTTGTTAACATAAGTTAGCATCATGAATACCTGACAATATTTACATCAATATCACATCTCAAAAGTTCTCTTCAACTTTTCTCCTTCTATTATTGATAATTTATATAGTTCATCTCCCTATGGTTCGACCCCGGTCTTGCCGGGTTATTTATTACTTTGACACTCCTACACCTGGGATAAGACATCAATCTTTGATCGTGTCAAGGACTAGATAGAAAGATTAAGGATAATGGGGGCTGGATGGGGGGACCTATTCTAGAAACATTGACAAAAAAGAAATGGATGAGCATGATGAACAACAACTAGACTAAGGGCCACCCAAGGGAAAAAAATTGGAAAAGGATGAAATGAAATGATAAAACTTGAAATTTGTGACCTTGTTTAACTCATGGAAACATGCATGAGCTGAGCTGAGGTAAAAATTCATGTTCTTGATAATTTATGGATTTAGCATGCATGAGTGAAGAGTTGTGTGAAAATAAAATGGAAGAATGTGTATAATTATGATCTTGTTGAACCCTTAGGATCATAATTGAGTTGAAATAGAATTTGTGTTAATGTTAATGCTTTGATTTTATTATGAGGTTAATGAACTTGCATGAATATGGTTCAAGTGAATGAGAATGTGGTTGCGACATGATTGTTGTGATTATACTTGTGTTAATGACATAAATTCTGCATATATGGTGGATGAAATTATGCGAAAATGTGTTGAAATGATAATAAATGTGCAGAATTGTGTTGTTGTTAAGCCTTAGGGGCATGTTGAAACTGAAGTGGAAATCACACCATGTTAATGCCTTGATTTTTGCACAGGTAATGGATGAACTTGTTTAATTAGAAATCAAATGGTTAAATGTATGATCATGTCATGTTGTTGGGAATATGTTTGTGTTAGACTTGATAAAATGCATGCGAAAGATTGAATAAAATGGGGTAACTATGTTTCGGCCATGAAGAGTAAAACTAGAAATGACTTAAAAGTCGCTGACGATTACTGAATCGACAGTGACATAGATTGTGTTGACGATTTCTAGATCAGCAGCAACTCAGTTTTTGTCAATGATTTTTGTATCAATAGTGGGACGTGTGCGCTGATGAATTCTATGTCAGCAGCGAACCAGTTTCTGCTGCCTAATTATATTGTCAGTAGCGAATCAGTTTTCTTGAGCTTAATAAAAAGGACAGAATCATGACTACTAGAAACAAATCCAATAGACGAGACCATAACAGAAAATGTCTGAAACCAAGCACGAGGTGCTTGTTTGAGACCATATAACACTTTCTTGAGCTTAGAAACATACCCAAAGTCATGTGAAACACCAGGAGGGGGTGCTATATAAATTTTTTCTTGAAGATCTCCATTCAAGAAGGCACTTTTAACATCAAGTTGAGAGATGTGCCACTAACAAACCGAAGCTACAACAATAAGAGCATGAATAATAGCATTTTTGCAACTGGGGCAAATGTCTCCTCATAATCCATACCATATTGTTGCATATTGTTTAGAGTATGCTTTTGCAACTAGCCTAGCTTTGTATCGCTCAATAGACTTATCAGAATTAGTCTTGATCTTATACACCTAACATCAACCAACAACACTCTTGCTAGGAGGTAGAGGAACCAAATCCCAAGTATCTATCTTATGCAAAGCAAAAGGTTCCTCATCCATAGCTTGTTGTAAAAAAGGATAAAAAATTGCCTTCTTATAGGAAGAGGGCTTAAAGAGACAATGAACAAAAGATAAAAAAGAAGTAAAGGATGAAGAATAACAAGAATAACCAAATTCTAGTAGTTTTATGGATGTACAAATGCATATGGATTGATGTAAAAGTGGATCCACAATCTTAGACGAAGCTTTGGGGGGTTGTAGATGAGAATGGAGCTTCAGGTGTGCCAGAGAGTAAAGTGTCAGTACCTGCAGAATGATTAGTACAAATTGGTTGAACATGGGAAGGGGTATCTAAGGTACTAGGAACATGAGATGATAAACTATCAGAATCCTCAAAAAAGGGATCTATACAAATAAATCAGGTCTAGTCAACCTATGAGTAGTGGATGGAATAGAAAAGAAAGGTATATGCTCGAGAAAGACAACATGACGAGATACATAAAGTTTCTAAGTTATTGGATCAAAACAATGATACCCCTTTTTACCTTCACTATAACCCCGAAAGACACAAATAGCATATCGAGAGGACAATTTACTGCGTTCAACATGAGGATGAAGAACGAAACAAGTACAACCAAAAACTCTAAAGGAGGAATAATCACGGACATACCCATATAACTTTTTAAAATGAGAAAAATCTTAACTATGAGAAGATGAGATTGTATTAATCAAACTTATATCAATAAGGACAACTTCTCCCCAAAACTCAATAGGAATAGAGGCAAACAACAAGAGAGAATGAGTAGTTTCGACAATGTGCCTATGTTTTCTTTTAGTAACACCATTTTGTTTAGGAGTATCTGTACACGATGTTTGGTGAATGGTTTCATTTAAGGCAAGCAACTCACAGAATTTATTAGAGGTGTATTCCCCACCTAAATCACACCTAAAAAATTTGATAACGATAGAATGTTGAGTTTTGACAAGAGCTCCAAAGGCTGTATATATCTCAAAGAATTCATAATGATGTTTCAATAAATAAACCCAACAATAACGAGTATGATCATCAATAAAAGAAACATAATATCGAGACCCTCTTTTTGTGGCAACAAGAGAAGGTCCCCATACATCAGAATGAATCAAGTCAAATGGGAAAGAGGAAACATAAACACTTCTATCAAAAGGGAAAGGGAAAAATTTCACCAGTTTACATCCACTACAATCAGAAATATCACAAGGTTGCAAATTTCCTAAAGCTCCTATGGGTGCCAAAAATCTCAAACGAGAAGATGAAACATGACCTAGACGAGAATGCAATAAATAAAAACTAGAAGATGAATGACTCAAATGAAAAGAAGACAAATCAACAGCAGTAGCAGCAACAACTAGCATCGACTTTTCCAAGCCCAAAACGACGGTACATTTATATATATATATACACACACACAATTGACACACATCGTGTTGGTAATCGGTGAACCTGTTCTCTCTCATTATCAAGATACAATCCATACATCAACATCAACAACATTTTCATTTAAAAGTGAATCTTACATATACACATAATATTATGTTTGCATAATTATAAGTTCATATTAAAAATATACTATATAGTCATCACAAATTTAAACAGAAAGATCTAATAATAGTTGTACATTCAGTACATTAATTCATACAAAATACATCATGATTTAGAATGCAACTACATGATTCCTTGCAAAAGTAGGTTCCTGTGCATTGGGTTTCCGAGGCACCTCGTTGGTGTGACGTCCTTGCTATAGTACAAAACAATTATAAGAATATGATTACTTAATAATAATAAGCAGTTTGGCAGTTTAATGAAGCATTAACATTATCCCAAGTTTGAAGCGTAACATTTGTAGTTCCTTTATGTACTTGGTATGCACGGCTTGTAGTACATATAAAGGCATCAATTCTTGCAATCAACCATAATCTTAAATCCGGGTATCCTCTTAAGTCATCATTAGCCGAAGTTAATTGTTCACTGGTCCCGACCATCCACTTCATATGCCATTAGCCGAAGCTAATCAATCATTTGTCTCAGCCATCCATTCGGATGCCATTAGCAGAAGTTAATAAATCATTTGTCATCCAAAGCTAATCAATCTTTTGGCATCCATTCGGATGCCATTAACCGAAGCTAATCAACCATTTGTACCGACCATCCATTCAGATGTCATTAGTCGAAGCTAATCAATCATTTGTCCCGGCCATCCATTCGGATGCCATTAGCCGAAGCTAATCAATCATTTGTCAACATTTACCCATTTGGCAGTTTGATATCTATACTAACACAATACGGTAACAATTCATGATAGAGCATTTCATAAATCAACGTTATGAAAAAGGAAATTGGAAGTCACTTACCTGCTCCACCTGTGGGTTGTTTTTGTCCTAACGATGGTCTGATCCCGACCGCACCACCTAAGACATCAATGGTCACAAATCAGTACATTTGTATCTTTGAATCACATTCATCACCATACTTATTTCAAGAGTTCATATGTTCACATTCAAATGTTTCACATTTTACACCATTATACAATGAAATTGTTACAAGCATTTGAGTCATTTCTGCCTGGGAGGCCTATTGTAGAAGTTGGCAGCGAAAACTGATTCGTTGCAGGCCGTATAATTTGGCAGCGAAAATTTCAGCAGCAAGTCACAAATTCGCTGTGAACAATACAACTTTGGCATCGAATCACAAATTCGTTGCAGAACACAAAATTCAGCAGCGAATGCAAATTCGCTGCAACAACTCAATTTCGGCAGCAAATTACAAATTCGCTACATAACACACAATTTGACAGCGAATGCTAATTTCTACAAACAACTCAATTTCGATAGCGAATTACAAATTTGTTGCATACAATACAACTTTGGTAGCGAACCCCAAATTCGTTGCAGAACACACAATTCGGTAGGGAATACTAATTTGCTACAAACAACTCAATTTCAGCAGCGATTTACAAATTCACTGCAGACAATGCAATTTGACATTAGGTTCCAACAAAGTCACATGATTTTTGCATGAAAATACACACACACATGTAATAATCAATTCCAGCACATACTCTGTCACAAAAGTCCAGCAGAATACACACATGCAATAATGAATTCCAGCACATAATCTTTCATCAAATCTCAGCAGAACACACACATTGAAATCATCAATTCCAACATATAATCTTTCATCAAATCCCAGCACAACACACATAAATGCATTTTGGCCAACCCCATAGCTAAGGTTAGCCCCCTACCATGTTTTGTTCTTTCCATTTCATACATTTTTCTTCATTAGATGTTATGGAAATTTGTCGTATTTTATCTCTGTTTCTTTGTCCTCTTAGTTGGTTTCAGTTTCCTTTACAACTAGCTTAGGGGTCTTAGGTCAATTTTCTTAGGGACTCCTTCATCATTTTCGGTTCTGAGTTTCAAGAACAAAGGGGAGGAGATTACATGACCCATACCTTTCGGATCTAAGTTTATCTCGACAGTTTGGTAGAGTTCCTTCTCTCTTTCTCCTAGTTCTCCTTCTTTCTTTTTCTCTCTCGGTTCTCTTTCTTCAGTCAGTTCCTTCCCACCCGTTCTAGCCCCTTTCCCCTTCCCTTTAAGCATTTGTTCAGCCTCCACTCAAGATATCAACTCTCTCTTTCTCTTACACGTTCACAGAGGTACTCTCTGCTAGTTTTGGTTCAGTTTTCATTGGGAAGGCGAAAGAGAAGAGAAGTATGCAACTGGACATGCAGCTGCTACTGGCAGACTTTGGGAAGAGGAAGGGTCACCTTCTCTCTCTCTCTCCTTGCATTTATACTTCACATTAAATGAGGTGGGGGTGTTTAGGGTTGGATTAGATGTGCTCTTGTCCCTGTTTTGGTCTGTCCAAAACCGGGTTTACCCCTCCCTCTTAGCTCCTTAAGACAACTTGATTGTTTCCTAAACTTTCAATTAAACTACGTCGCTGTCGATTCAGAAGTCGGTAGCAAAAATTGCATAGCTGCGATTCAGAAATCAGTAGCGAAAACCATGCTACCGCCAATTCAAAAATCAACCAAAAGAATTGTGTTGCTGTCTATTTAAAAATTGGTAGCGAAAACTGCATCGTTGTCGATCCAAAAATCGATAGCGAAAACCGTGTTGCCGCCGATTAAAAAATCAACCATAAAACTGTGTCACTATCGATTCAGAAATTGGCAATGAAAATTTGCGTCGCTGCCGATGCAAAAATCGGTAGCGAAAATAGCGTCGCTGTCGATGCAGAAATAGGCAGCGATAGTGGGGTTGTTTGGACTTTCATTTTTTTTTTGGTGTTTACATTCTCCCTCTCTTAACATGAATTTCATCCTCGAAATTTAAGAGGTTTCATAATCCATACCTAGTAGTTCAAATAAATTAGGGCATTTTTTCCTCATTTCAGACTCCCTCTCCCAAGTTTCCTCTTCTATTTGAGCATTTCACCATAAGATTCTGATGATGGGGATCTTTTTGTTTCGTAGCTCCTTCACTTCCCGATCTAGTATCCTTATGGGCCTCAATTCGAGCGTTAAATCTTCCTTGACTTCTACTGGAACTTGAGGTAGGATCCGAGCGAGGTCCACGTCAGCCTTCCTTAACAAGGAGACATGGAACACATTATGGACCTTGGCTAATTATGGGGGCAAATCCACTTTGTAGGCTATTGGCCCCACTCGCTGCAAGATTTTGAAGGGTCCAATGACGAGGGGAGTTAACTTCCCTTTCAATCCGAACCATAATATGTTCTTCCACGGGGCTACCTTCAAGAACACCTGGTCCCTCGCATTGAACTCGAGAGGTCTCCTCCTCACATCAGCATACTTCTTCTGTATATCTTGTGCGGCTTTGATGCGATCCTTGATGGTTCTCACTTCCTACGTGGTGACTTGAACCAACTCTGTGCCATACAACTTCTGGTCCCCAACTTCTTCTCAAAATAAAGGAATCCTACACCTCCAACCATAAAAGCTTCATACGGGGCCATCCCTAATATGGCTTGGTGACTATTATTATACGTGAACTCCGCCAATATTGTTTATTCCTCCCAGTTTCCTCCAAATTCTAGCACACATGCTTGTAATAGGTATTCCAAGACTTGGATGACTCTTTTTAATTGGCCATCAATTTGAGGTGAAATGTGGTGCTCATGTCCAATCTTGTCCCCAAGGCATGTTGTATGCTCGGCCAAAGTCGAAAAGTGAACCTGGGATCTCGATCTGATACAATGGACACTGGAATCCCATGGAGTCGTACCATCTCGTTTATGTAGATCTTGGCAAACTCATCCAAAATATATAGTCCATTCTCCCCACGGCCTATCCCAATTAGCTTTTTAGACTGCAAATCCTGTACACAACAAAAGAAAGAGGAAAAAATGACTAAATAATCACCAAAATCACATAAGTGTCCAACAGAAGCAAGATTCAATCTAAGTTTCATAATAAGATAAACATTAGGGAGAGATAAGTGAGGTGTGACAATAAAACCAACGCCCGCTAAAGGCATTAAAGTGTCATCAGCAGTTATAACAGGAATGGAGGGCGAAGGGGACACAAAGGTAAAAGATGAAGAATATAGAGACATATGATGTGAAGAACTAGAATCCAAGACCTATTCAAAATTTGACATACCTGAAGAATTATGAGGCAACTGACCTACGGAAGAAGAAACAGACATTGCTTGTGGATGTAAGGAGAGAAACTTCTGAAATTGCTTAGCTAGAGTACTAGGATCAGTGATATGGCCTGATGAAACTACTGTTGTGGTATTGTTGTATAATTGTCTATAACTTTGAGGTGGTCTATGAGCATTAGATTGTGATTGGCTGGCAGACTTCTAAGCTTGATTCTATTGTCTTAACCTGGGACATTGAGCCTTCCAATGACCTTTCTACTTATAGAAACTACACTCATCGAAGGCAACCTTTGTGTAAGGCTTATTTTGATGATTAGAGAATGGCTTCGAGGGTACTACTAGTACAGATGAATTTGAAGTAGAAAGAATTTCATTTTCAGAATAAGACCGGATATGTATTTCTTCAGCCAATAACTCACTAACAACAGAGTGAACAGAAGGCAGCGGAGAATGATGTAGAATTAAACCTTCGAATCCTTTAAAATCATTGTGAATTGCTATTAAAAACTGTACCAATCATTGTTGTTCCCTACGATCAATATAAACACTAAATGCCTTTAATTCTGCTGATTCTATAAGAGCCAATTGATCCTAAAGATTTGTCATTGCAGAATAGAACTCATGAATACTCATATTCTTCTAGTGAAGAGCT
>Ga0307513_10005811_pt1 | contig 16202 bp, 12 predicted proteins | sample 15_EM_MG_FD_202174 | JGI IMG/M metagenome (GOLD analysis project Ga0307513, IMG submission 202174) | Populus trichocarpa ectomycorrhiza microbial communities from riparian zone in the Pacific Northwest, United States - 15_EM | ecosystem: Host-associated > Plants > Roots > Unclassified | place... | reverse complement strand
GCGGGGTGATCACCGGCTACCACGCGGAGATCGATCTGGCCGCGCTCAACCGGCACGTGCAGGCGCTGCTCCATGTGCAGATACGGCCGCTCAGCCGTACGGTGATCGAGGGTTTCAAGGCCTATGCGACCGCATTGCCGGAGGTGCTGTCGGTTTTCGTGCTCGCCGGCGGCGACGACTTCCTGGTGCATGTCGCCGTGCCGAGCGTGGACGGCCTGCATTCGTTCCTGATGGACAAGTTCAGCAAGCGGCGCGAGATCGTCGGATTCCGCAGCTCGGTGATCTATCAGCACGCCCAGAATCGGGTCATCGACGCCATCCCAGCGATCGCCTCCTGAGCCCGCGGCTCGTAGGGTCCGGGTGTGACGAACTCCGATCAGCGCCGGACGCAGGCGCAGCGATTTGCCGATATGCACCGCGACGGTTGTCTCCTGCTGCCGAATGCCTGGGACGCGGGCAGCGCACGGCTGCTGGCGGCGGCCGGCTTTCCCGCGCTGGCCACGACCAGCGCGGGCATCGCCTTCTCGCACGGCCGCCCCGACCACGATTTCTTCACCGAACAGCCGGCGGGCGGGCGCCTCGACCGGGCGGCGATGCTGCGCCAGGTGGGTGAGATCGTCGCCGCGGCCGGGGTGCCGGTCAGCGCCGACCTCGAGGAGGGCTACGGCGGGTCGCCGGAGACGGTCGCCGAGACGGTGGCGCTGGCGCACGCGGCCGGCGCGGCGGGCGGCAACATCGAGGACTTCACCGGCGACCGGGCAAGCCCGTTGTACGACCGGGAACTCGCCGTCGAGCGGATCGCCGCCGCCCGCGCGGCAGCGGATGCCGCCGGTGCTCCGTTCGTCCTGGTTGGACGGTCCGATGCCCTGCTGGTCGACCGGCCGGTGGCCGAGGCGGTCGACCGCGCCAACGCCTATCTGGCGGCCGGGGCGGATTGCGCGTTCGTGCCGGGCGCGAGTGACGCCGACACCATCGCGCTGCTGGTGCGGGAGCTGACCGGGCCGCTCAACGTGGTCATGGGCCTCACCGGCAGCAAGCTGACCATGGCGGAACTGGCCGACCTGGGCGTCCGGCGGGTGACCGTGGGCGGCAGCCTGATCCGCGCGATGTACGGCCACCTGCGCCGAGCCGCCGACGAACTCCGCAACAGCGGCACTTTCTCGTACGCCGAAGACCAGATTCCCCAGACAACCCTGAACGACGTGTTCCGTCATTCAGCCAGAGCACAGCCAGGTCACAGGGTGTGAGTGATGAAGACCACACCCGCCAATGATGCGTACGCGAAGGGCGAATCGGGCTTTTGACTCTCGCCCGCTATTGCCGTCCATTGTGGAAGATCGCCGTAGGCAGGCGTAGTAACTTGCCGTGTCGTAATCGCCACTCGCCCGACAGTAATCGCTTAGTCCTGAACGGGGTTCCGCGCAACTCGAGAGGGCTTGACTATCGCAACGTGAAGATATATCTGTTCTGTGCAGCGTTGGGCCCGACACGGGCGGCCTCTGCTTGAGGCTTTGCCAAAACACGCTCGTGTCAAGTGAGGAGTCGACGCTTGCCGGTACAAACCGCCACAAGAGGCGCCCGCGACCTTTCCCAAGGCGGTCGCACCGGGTCGCAAGACGGCTTGCAAGGTAAGCAGACGCCGGGCAAGAAAAAGCCGCGAAAGCGGCGCAAGGCGCCAGTCTGGGCGAAGCTGCTCACCACTTTCGGCGTTGTGCTCACATTGCTGGGCGGGGGCGGTGTCGTCGCGGTCAGGTATTTCCTCGGCCAGCTGACCGACAACATCCAGACCACCTCCACCGTGCTCGACGACAAGGCCGTCGGCAGCGCCACGGAGGGCAAGCTGCCCTCCGGCGCGATGAACCTGCTGATGCTCGGCCTGGACACCCGGGCGGGCTGGGAGGCGAAGGGCGAGACCTCGCGGTCCGACACGATCCTCGTCCTGCACATCACCGCGGCGCACGATCAGGCCTACATGATCTCCATCCCGCGAGACATGATCGCCCACATTCCGGCCGACAAGTCGATGGGCTTCAACGGCAGCACGGAAAAGATCAATTCGGCGTACGCCTATGGGTCCATGAATGGCCGCGGCTGGACCGGCGGGGCGAAACTCGCGACGAAGGCCGTCCACGAGTTGACCGGCCTCAGCTTCGACGGCGTCGTCGTGATCGACTTCGACGGGTTCAAGGGCATCCTGGAGGCGATGGGCGGGGTCTACATGTGTGTGGACAAGGACATGTGGTCCAGCCACTACACCGTCGACTCCAAGGGCAAGGTGCAGTACGCGGTCGGCGCCGACCCGACCTATCCGCCGAAGAACGCGCTCTGGTTCAAGAAGGGCTGCCGGAACATGGAGCCGTGGGAGGCGCTGGAGTTCTCCCGGCTGCGGCACTCGACGAACGGTGACTACGACCGCCAGCGCCACCAGCAGCAGTTGCTGCGCGCGATGGCCAAGAAGGCGACCAGCGCCGGCATCATGAGCAACCCGGCCAAGGTGTCCAAGATCCTGAAGGCCGCGGGGTCGTCGTTGAAGATGGACACGAACGGCGTGCCGGTCTCCGACTTCGTCTTCGGGCTGAAGGGACTGGCGGCGGCCGACCTGATCCCGATCAAGACCAACAGCGGCACGTTCGCCGCCGCGGGCGGCGGTGAAGGCGTCACGGAGACCACCCAGGAGCTGTTCCGGGCCGCGGCGGCCGACAAACTGGGCGAGTTCCTCGTGGGCCATCCCGAGAATCTCATCAACGACGGCACCGCCAAGGCGGCGTCCTAGCGGGCCGTTAGTCGAGCGCTTTCTCCATGACGCGCTCGTGGCGCACGCCGTCGGGCATCAGGTCGCCCAGCGCGTCGGTCATGGTGAAGCCGCAACGCCGGTAGAGCCGCTCGGCGGCCTCGTTGCCCGATGCCACGGCCAGCCGGAACACCTTGGCCTGCCCGCCTTGGGCCCACTGCCCGATCGCCTCGATCAATCGTTCGCCGACGCCACGGCCGCGCGCGACCGGACTGACCCACATCGAGATCAACTCGACGACGCCGGGCTCCTCGGCGGGCACTCCGCTGGCCATCCCGACGGGCTGCCCATCGATTGCCGCGACGAGGTTGTATGAGCCCGGCAGCTCGAGCCGGGCGCGCCATCGCTCGGCGCGATCGCCCTCCCCCTGCCAATCCGCCAGCCGCGATCCGAAGGCGTATGGCGCCTCGGCCAGGGCTGCCAGGCGCAACTCGCGCCAGGTCGGCCAGTCGTCGGGAGTGAGCACGCGCAACTCGATCACACAGCGAGCCTGCCAGCGGTCCCGGGCGCCCGCTATCGAAATTTCCAGGATTGACAGACCTGCGTACGCTGCACGCCTGGATCTTGCATTATGGGGCCGGACGGCAGCGGAGGCGCGCCAAGTGATCGACGATCGGGACCGGGTGCTGGACGAACGGCCCGACCACGACGCGCCCCGGCACCGGCGGCCCGGCGAGAGTCTCCGGGCCGTCGCGACCGTCCTCGTGGCCGTCGTGGTGCTCGCCGCCTTCGGCACCGGCATCTACTTCCTGCGGGCCCGCTTCGACGTTCCGGACTACGAAGGCGCGGGCACCGGCGCCGTGCGGGTCGAGATCGGGTCGGGTGCGACGCTCACCCAGATGGGCAACGTGCTGGTCGACGCCGAGGTGGTGAAGAGCACCCGGGCCTTCACCGACGCCGCGCGGGCCGACCCGCGCGGGCAGACGATCCAGTCGGGCACCTTCACGATGCGCCGGCAGATGTCCGGCAGCGCGGCGGTGGCCCTGCTGCTGGACCCGAAGGCGCGGCTCACCAACCGCATCACCATCCCGGAGGGAAAGACCGCCAAGCAGGTGTACGCGATCCTGGCCAAGGCCACCGGCGTGCCCCTCGCCGACTTCACCAAGGCCGGCAAGGACCCCGTGGCGCTGGGCGTGGCGAAGTCCTGGTTCGAGCGCGACGACGCGCAGCGGGCGGCCAAGTCCATCGAGGGCTTCCTGTTCCCGGACACCTATGAATTCAAGCCCGGGGCCACCGCCGTACAGATGCTCAAGGAGATGGTGCGGCGCTTCCTGGCCGTGGCCGCGAAGGTGGACTTCAGCAACCGGGTGCGCGAGGACCGCGGGATCAGCCCGTACGAGGCGCTCATCGTCGCCTCGCTGGCCCAGGCCGAGGCGGGCAACGCGGACGACCTCGGCAAGATCGCCCGGGTCGCGTACAACCGGGTCTACGGCGACTTCCCGTGCCACTGCCTGGAGTTCGACGTCGGGATCAACTACTACTACCAACTGACCGGCAGGCCGACGAAGCCGTCCAAGAAGATGACCCGCGCCGAGCTGTACGACCCGAAGAACCCGTACCGCCTGCACGGCAAGCCCGGCCTGACCCCGACGCCGATCAACAATCCCGGCGAGGCCGCGCTGAAGGGCGCGATGGATCCGCCGGCGGGCCCGTGGCTGTTCTTCGTGGCGATCGACAAGCAGGGCCACTCGGCGTTCGCCACGACAACCGCGCAGCACGAGAAGAACAAGGAACTGGCCCGCAAGAACGGCGTCCTGTAGCGGTCGTGGGTGACCCGGCTCAGGAGGTGCGGAAGGCGGTGCCGGTTCGGTCGCCGGATTCCGGTCGCGCTATGCAGTACAGGATTGAAACGTCGGTTCCGGGCACTTGCACCGGCCAGGCGTCGCGCCCCCAGCCCTTGGTGCGGCTCCGATCGCTGCTGCGCGACGCCATCACCGCGGCCGAACAGGCGGCTTTGACATCGGCGAGTTGCAGCAGTTCGTCCTGGCGCACTCCGACCGCGTCGGCGGGCAGGTAGACGGCCGAGAACACTTCCCAGGCATGAGTACGGGCGCAGTCGAGCCGGACCGGCGGCTTGGCCTTTCCGATCTCCGCGAGCAGTCCGTCCCAGCACATCGGCTCGGTGGGGCAGAGCGCCTTGCCGCAGGCGGCCAGCCCCGCCTGCTGAACGGCGGCGGCCGACGGTGTGGTCCCGGGCTGGGACGAGCCGGCCGCCGGTCCGCCGGCTACGCCGGTGTCGCCCGGGTCGCGAATCTTCCAGGCCGCGATGCCACCGGCCACCAGCAGGATCCCCAGTACCGCGGCGATCATCGACCAGCGCCGCGCCGAGGTCGCCGAGCCCGGCGTCGGCGCCGCCGCAGATGGTCGCGATGCAGGCGGCGCTTGCGGGGCTGAGCCGGACCGGGATGACATCGACGGGGCCGAACCCGGGTAAGCCGGCGGAGCCGAGCCCTGCGCGGATGGGTGCGAGGGCGCGGATGGGTGCGAGGGCGCGGATGGGTGCGAGGGCGCCGGAGCCAACCCGGACGAGGGTGTGGCCGGGGCCGCCCAGCCGGTCGGCGCGGACCGGTGGCCGCCGCCCCAGGAAGGTGGCGGCGCGGCGCGGCGGGCGGCGTCGGCCAGCGCGGCGGCGGACGGCCAGCGATGGGCCGGTTCGACTGCCAGGGACCGTTCGACGACCTCGAGCACCGGGCCCGGCGCGTTGCCGGTCAGCGTGGCGGGCGCCACCTGCAGCCGCTGCAGGGCCACCGCGTAGGGATTGTCGCCACCGAACGGCCGCCGCCCGGCGAGGCACTCGTAGGCGGTCAGTCCGAGCGAATAGACATCGCTGAGCGCCGTGGCGGGCTGGCCGAGCACCTGCTCCGGCGACAAGTACGTCGGGGTGCCGAGGATGGCGCCGGAGACGGTGAGATGCGTGCCGTCCTGGGTCCGCGAGATGCCGAAGTCGGTGATCAGCAGCGCGCCGTTGCGGCGGATCAGCAGGTTGGCCGGCTTGATGTCGCGATGCACGATGCCCCGGTCGTGGACCGCCTGCAGGCCGTCCGCCGCCTGGGCGATGAGGCGCATCGTCTCGGCCGGGCTCAGCCGGCCGGCTCGGCGCAGCACCTGGGCCAGCGACTCGCCGTCGATGAACTCCATCACCAGGAAGGTGATGCCGTTGCTGCGGCCGTAGTCGTGGATCGAGGCCACCGCGGGATGGTTCACGCTGGCCATGGACTTGGCCTCGATCTGGAACCGGCGGGCGAAATCCGGCTCGTCGGCCACCTCGGGAAGCATGGCCTTGACCGCGACCACCCGGCCGAGCACCTCGTCGAAGGCCTGCCAGACCTCGCCCATCCCGCCGGCGCCGATCCGGGAGTCGAGGCGGTACCGGTCGCCGAGTTTCAGCCCGGGGTGCAGCATGGCTCTCACCGTCCGTGCTTCGGCGCCGCGATCGGCGCCATCATGCCATAGCCCCTGCTGCCCGGCGTTTGCCGCCGCCCAGTAGCAGAGCGCACCCGGGCGGGACGGGGACACACTGTTCGCAATTCGCGTGCGGCCCTTCTCGTCTTGCGAAGGCGAAACCGTGGACCACCCGGTAAGCAGTGGCGCAGGCTCCGTGCATGACACCTCTCAGCCGGCGGACCCTGTTGCGCGGGGCGCTCGGCGCGGCCGCCGGCCTGGGTCTGGCCGGCTGCTCGGCGCCGGTGATCAGTGGGCTCAGCACCGGTCACGAGAAGGCCGGATCGCTGGATTACTGGAACCTGTTCGGCGGCGGCGACGGCGTGCGGATGACCCAGATGCTGGACACCTTCCGCGCGGCCAACCCGCAGATCTCGCTGAGCGCCGTGACCCTCGCCTGGGGCAATCCGTACTACACCAAGCTCGCCCTGGCCACGCTCGGCGACAAGCCGCCGGACGTGGCGATCTCGCACCTGACCCGGATGAAGACCCTGGTCGGGTCGGACCTGCTGGAGGAGCTGCACCTCGACGACCTGGCCCGCTACGGCATCACGCCGGACAAGATCTCCGCTACGGCGTGGCAGGCGGGCCTGGTCGACGGCAAGGCCTACGCGGTCCCGCTCGACACCCACCCGTTCGTGATGTTCTACAACACCGACATCTGCCAGCAGGCCGGCCTGCTCGACCCGGCCGGGAAATTGATCCCCTGGGACAGCCCGGAGAAGTTCACCGACGCCATGCAAAAGGCCAAAGGCATCACCAAGGCGTACGGCGGGGTCGTCTCGATCAACGGCGACACGTCCACGCCCTGGCGGATCTTCCAGTCGCTGTACAGCCAACTCGGTGGCGAGACGCTCGCCGACGACGGCCGGAAGGTCGTCATCGACGATGCCAAGGCCACCCAGGTGCTGACCTTCCTGCAGGGCATCACGGCCGGCGGGCTGTTCCCGGCCAACATCGACTACCAGGGCGCGGTCGCCACCTTCGCGAACGGGCAGGCCGGCTTCTACTTCCAGGGCGAGTGGGAGATCTCCACGTTCCAGACGGCCAAGATGCCGTTCTCGATGACGCTGTTCCCCAATCTGTACGGCGGCTCGAAGTACGCCGTGCAGGCCGACTCGCACACGCTGGTGATCCCCAAGCAACCCAATGTCGACTCGGCCCGGCTCGACCGCTCGTTGCTGCTGATCAAGTCGATGCTGGACCAGAGCAAGACCTGGGCCGAGGGCGGCCACGTGCCGACCTGGCTGCCGTTCCGGGACAGCGCCGAATACCAGGCACTCACCCCGCAGTCGAACTATGCCGCGGCCGCCGACGGCGCGGTCTACGACCCGCCGGGCTGGTACTCGGGCTCCGGCTCCAACTTCGAGATCGTCACCGGCTCGGCGATCGCCACCGTCCTCGGCGGGCAGCAGTCGCCGGCCGACGCGCTGGCCCAGATGCGCGACCAGCTCACCAACCTGGCGACTACGGCGTCACCGATCTAAGGGGGCAGGGTGTCCACCACCGAAACACCGGTACGCCCGCGCGCGGGCGCCCCGACACCGCCGCCGAAACAGAAGCGCCCCGAACACCACGGGCTGCCGGCTGCCGGCTTCCTCGCCCCGTTCCTGCTGCTCTATCTGCTTTTCGTCATCGGCCCCGCGCTGTACGGGCTGCTGATGAGCTTCTTCGACACCAGCCTGGTCCGGCCGGGCCTGGGCAGCTTCGCCGGCCTCGGCAACTACGCGGAGGCGTTGCAGAGCGCCGACTTCTGGTCGTCGCTCTGGCACACCGTCTGGTTCACCATCCTGACCACTCCCCCGCTGATCGTGGTCGCGCTGCTGCTGGCGCTGCTCGCCGACCGGGTCAAGCGCGGGCGCTGGTTCTTCCGGCTGGCGTTCTTCGCGCCGTACATCCTGCCCTCGGCCGTTGTGGCGTTGATCTGGATCTTCATCTACACGCCGGGGCTCGGCCTGCTCGAGACCGGCCTCGGCAAGATCGGAATCACGTCGCCGAACTGGCTCGGCGACCCGAACTGGGCCATGCCGTCGCTGGCGATCACCACGCTGTGGTGGACGCTCGGCTTCAACTTCGTGCTCTACCTGGCCGGCCTGCAGGAGATCCCGCGCGACCTCTACGAGGCCTCGGCGATGGACGGCGCCACGCCGTGGCAACAGGTCCGAGCGATCACCATCCCGATGCTGGGCCGGACCACCACCCTGGTCGCCGTGCTGCAGGTGATCGCGTCGCTCAAGGTCTTCGACCAGATGTACCTGATGACCTCCGGCGGGCCGAACTTCGGCACCCGCTCGATCCTCGAACTCGTCTATGACGAGGGCTTCACCAACTTCCGCACCGGCTACGCGGCCGCCCTGTCGATGCTCTTCTTCATCGTGGTGCTCGCCGTCTCGGCCGTCTGGTTCGCCCTGGTCCGCCGCCAGGAAAAGGAGGTCTGACGATGACCGTCGCGGAGGTCACGCTGGAGAGCGTCGAGCGGCGCGTGAAGCTGTTCAACCGGATCTGCGCGGGCGTGCTGATCGCGTTCGCCATCCTCTGGATCCTGCCGCTGGCCTGGGCGCTGGACACCGCGCTCAAGCCGAACGGCGAGACGACGAACACGACCTGGGTGATCCACAACCCGACGCTGGACGCGTTCGTGCGCACCCTGCGGGACACGGACATCCTGCGCTGGTTCGGCGCCAGCATGATCATCTCGTCGATCACCGCGATCGGCACGATCATCGTCGCCAGCCTGGCCGCGTTCGCGCTGTCCCGGATGCGGTTCCGCTACCGCAATGTGGTGTTCTGGTGCGTGCTGGCCGGCATCATGATCCCCGGCCAGGTGCTGATCGTGCCGTGGTTCCGCGAGTTCGACTCGCTGCACTTGCTGAATACGTACTGGGCGGTCAGCCTGCCGCAGATCCCGACCGCGATCGCCGTGTTCATCTTCAAGCAGTTCTTCGACGGCCTGCCCCGCGAACTCGAGGAGGTGGCGCGGGTGGACGGCGCCAGCTTCTGGCGGGTCTACCGGCGGATCATCATGCCGCTGGCCCGGCCGGCGGTCGCCGCGGTGGCGATCTTCACGTTCGTACAGTCATGGAATGATCTTCTTTGGCCGTTGCTCGTGCTGAGCAACCCAGAGATCATGACGGTACCGGTCGGCCTCGCAACGGTGCAGGGCTCGTTCGGCATCCGCTACGCCGACACCATGGCGTCCGCGGTGCTCGGCGCGATTCCGCTCGTCGCCGTCTTCCTGCTCTTCCAGCGACACATCGTCGAAGGCATCGCCGGCACTGGCCTGAAAGGTTGACCATATGCTCTCCGCCGCACTGACCGTCGATCCCGCGTTCCGCGTCGGGGAGGTGGACCCGCGGCTGTACGGCTCGTTCGTCGAGCACATGGGCCGCTGCGTCTATACCGGGATCTACGAGCCAGGGCATCCCGCGGCGGACGAGCACGGGTTCCGCACCGACGTCGCGGATCTCGTGCGGGAGCTGGGCGTGCCGATCGTGCGGTATCCGGGCGGGAACTTCGTGTCGGGCTACCGGTGGGAGGACGGCATCGGGCCGGTCGAATCCCGCCCGGCGCGGCTGGACCTGGCCTGGCGATCCGTGGAGAGCAACCACGTCGGGGTCGGCGAGTTCGCCCGCTGGGCCGCCACGGTCGGGGTCGAGCCGATGATGGCGGTCAACCTGGGCACCCGCGGCATCGAGGCAGCCCGCGACCTGGTCGAGTACTGCAACATCCCGTCCGGCACTTACCTGTCGGATCTGCGCGGCGGTGATCCGTACGCGATCAAGGTCTGGTGTCTCGGCAACGAGATGGATGGACCATGGCAGACCGGACACAAGACCGCCTATGAGTACGGGCGGCTGGCGTCCGAAACCGCGCGGGCGATGCGTCAGGTCGACCCGTCGATCTCGCTGGTCGCGTGCGGGAGCTCGGCCCGCAAGATGCCGACGTTCGGCAGCTGGGAGGCGACGGTGCTCGGCGAGACGTACGACGTCGTCGACTACGTCTCGATGCACGCGTACTACCAGCAGCACGGCGACGACCGGGACAGCTTCCTGGCCTGCGCGACCGACATGGACGAGTTCATCGACGCGGTGGTCGCGACCGCGGACCACGTGCGGGCGGTCGGGCGGCACTCGAAACGGCTGATGATCTCGTTCGACGAGTGGAACGTCTGGTACCAGAGCCGCTTCCCCGGCGAGAGCAACCTGCAGATCGAGTCGCAGCCGCGGCTGATCGAGGACGTGTACTCGGTGACGGACGCGGTGGTGGTCGGAAACCTGCTGATCAGCCTGCTGCGGCACGCGGACCGGGTGAAGATCGGCTGCCTGGCCCAGCTGGTGAACGTGATCGCCCCGATCATGACCGACCCGGCGGGCAAGGCGTGGCGGCAGGCCAGCTTCCACCCGTTCGCGCTGACCGCCCGCTACGGCCGCGGCACGGTCCTGCAGACCGCGGCCACGTCGCCGCTGCACGAAACCGCGGAGTACGGCGAGGTCCCATTGCTGGACTCGGTGGCGGTGCAGTCGTCGCCGACTGATGTTGTGCTGTTCGCGGTGAACCGGCACCAGAGCGAGGCGCTGAGCCTGGAGGTGGACCTGCGATCGTTGCCGGACCTCACGTCGGCGTCGCACACTTGCGTGGCGGACGAGAACGCGGACGCGATCAACACGGCCGAGCAACCGGATCGGGTAACGCCACGGCGGCTGGACGACCCTAAGCTGGACGGTGGCCGCTTGCAGGCGGTGCTGCCACCACTGTCCTGGAACATGATCAGGATCAGCTGACCGGGCGGCGCGCCTGACGTGCTCCAGCTGGGCCGGTTCCGCCGAGCCGGCTCAGCTGGCACTTGTCACCGCACCCCCGTCGGGCCGGCTCACGGCTCAGCTGGTCTTTCGGCGGCCTCGCGCCCTAGTCGGACCGGCGTTCCCCGCTCGGCTGGCCTTTTCGGCAACCCACCTTCTCAGTCTGGCTGGCTCCCAGGCCTAGCTGCTCTCCCCGACAACCCCGCCCTCTCAGCCCGGCTGGTCCCCGCTCATCTGGTTTCTCGCCAACCCACCCACTCGGACCGGCCGACTCCCGGACCCAGCTGGCCCTTTCGACAGCCCGCACCTCAGCCCGGCCGGCTCCCCGCTCAGCTGGCCTTTTCGGTGGTGGACTCGCGCCAGCCCAGTTCCAGGGACATTTTTCGGGCCGTGCCGACCAGCGCGCTGACGTAGCGGGACGGGTTTTGCGCACGCCACAGCAGTGACCAGGGATAGCGTGGCGACGGCACCAGCGGGCGCCAGGTCACCCCCGCGGAGTCGGCCGCGCGCGAGGCCGGGGTGCACAGCACGCAGCGGTGCTGGGCGACCAGGTCGACCGCCGCGCGCAGGTTCTGCACGCTGCCGTGGAACAGCGTCGGGAAGAACCCCGCCGAGCGGCACAGCTCGGTGACGAACTGGGTGAACTCGGGCGCGCGCTCCTCGTCCGCGAGTAGCAGGGTTTCCGCGCCGAGTGCGTCCACACCCACCCCGCCCAGCCGGGCGAACTCGTGGTCCACCGGCACCAGGACGCCGAGCCGGTCGAGCCGGAACAGCTCGCTTGCGATGGTCGGCGCGGCCGTCGAGAGCCGCCCCACCCCCACGTCCAGCCGGCCGTCGGCGAGCAAACGACATTGCTCCGGTACGCCGGCCTGCACCTGATGGATCTCCAGCTCGGGATGTCGGGCCTGGACGGCGTTCAGCACCGGGCGAATCGCGTCGTAGCCCTCGTCGAGCACGCCGACGCGCAGCGCGGGCGGCGCCGAGGCCGTCCCCTGGGCCAGCACGACCGCCCGGTCCACGTGGTCGAGGATCTCCCGGGCCTCGATGACGAACCTGGCGCCCGCCACGGTCAGGTCGACCCGCCGGGTGGTCCGCGCCACGAGCAGCACTCCGAGCGCGCGTTCCAGCCGGCGCACCTGGGAGCTGAGCGCCGAGGCCGCGATGTGCTCGCGGGCGGCGGCCCGGCCGAAGTGCAGCTCCTCGGCCAGGGTGACAAAGTATCGCAATTGTCGCAGCTCGATCCGGGTCCCGGAGACCTGGTCGGGCACCGCTTGGATCGGCACGGAGGACCGCCGCCGGTCCGTGGTCGATTGCCGGGGCGGGGGACCCACGCGAGACCTCCTCGATCGTTACGCCGTAACAGTGATCGATGCGTCCCTCGCAGTGTTATCGCTAACATTCCGGCCGTCAAGCCGTAACCTCGCCGTAAAGAAATCGGTGCGAGTCGCCTGTTAACGGTCACATATTGACCATGTTAAAAGTCCATAAAGTCAACCAACTTAGTAGACAAAGCAGGGATTCCTCGCGGAGACTCGACGGATGGATCTCACCCTGGCGCTCGCCGGACTCGGCGTCGGCATCGTTGTCGGCCTCACCGGCATGGGCGGCGGCGCCCTGATGACACCCATCCTTGTCCTCTTCTTCGGCGTCCCCCCGATCGCGGCCGTCTCCAGCGACCTGGCCGCCAGCGCGGTGATGAAGCCGTTCGGCGGATTCGTGCACGCCCGGCGCGGCACGGTCAACTGGCGGATGGTCGCGTGGCTGTGCGCGGGCAGCGTGCCGAGCGCTTTCCTCGGGGTCTTGCTGCTGCGCCTGCTGGGCGACGACGCGACCATGCAGCACGCGATCAAGGTCGCGCTCGGCATCGCGCTGCTGCTCGCCGCCGGCGGCCTGCTGCTCAAGGCCTGGACCGGCCGCCGCCGCAGGTCCACCGGGCCGGCCGAGCCGGTGGTCGTCCGGCCGATTCCGACCCTGCTGCTGGGCGCGGTCGGCGGCCTGATCGTCGGCCTGACCTCGGTCGGCTCGGGCTCACTGATCATCGTGATCCTGCTGGCCATGTACCCGAAGCTGCGCGCCAACGACCTGGTCGGCACCGACCTGGTGCAGGCCATCCCGCTGGTGATGGCGGCGGCCCTCGGCCACGCGCTCTTCGGCGACCTGCAACTGGACATCGCGGGCGCGGTGCTGATCGGCTCGATCCCGGGCGTGCTGATCGGCGCCCGAGTCTCGTCCCGAGCCCCGGTCGCCCTGGTCCGCACGGCCCTGGTCGTGGTGCTGCTGGCCAGCGCCCTGAAGCTGCTGGACGTAGCGACCGCCACGGTCGGCATCGTCGCGGGCGCAGCAATCGTGGTCGCGGTGGCGGTGCCACTGATCAACCGAGCCCGCCGCCGCACCGACGTGGCCTCCCAAACGGAACGCGAGCCCGCCGCCACGTCACGCCCCGAGGCAACCGTCGGTTCGTAGCGCCCGGGCCGCCGCCCCGCCAACCCTTGTCCTTCTGCCGCGTGGCGCCAAGCATCGGAACGTCGTTGACCTACGCGCAGGACTCCGCCGCCCCTCAGCCAAGCCCCCTGACGCTCCCCGGCCGCGGCGAGACAGACGCGCGAGCCAAGGCACCCAAGGGCAGACGGCGAGACAAGACACTCGAGCCGAGCAACCCGAGCCGCACAGCACGCGAGGTGGGGAGGGCGCGGGACGGACGGTGAGGTGGCCGGTGGGTTGGGTTTAGCCCACCGGCCGGTTTCTCAGCGTGGGACTACCTTCTCGATTGCCCATTCACGCCAGGTGTCGAGCTTGTGTTGGACGATTGCCAGTTGTTCGGCCACCGGGCCCGGACCTGTCGAGCCCGGTGTCGTCCGTGCGGCCAGCGCCGATCGGACCGACAGCACCGCGCGCACCGACGGGTCCAGGTGTTCGCTGACTGTCTTGAGGTCGTCGTCCGTCACGTCCTCTAGCTCGCATCCGCGGGACGCGCACAGCGCCACCAGCCGGCCGGTGATCTCGTGCGCGTCGCGGAACGGCACGTTTTTGCGGACCAGCCAGTCGGCGACCTCGGTGGCCAGCGAGAAGCCGACCGGCGCGGCCGCCTCCAAGCGGTCTGCGTGGACCGTCATCGTCGAGATCATCCCGGCCAGGGCCGGCAGCAGCAGTTGGAGCGTGTCGACCGCGTCGAAGGCCGGCTCCTTGTCCTCCTGCATGTCCCGGTCGTACGTGAGCGGCAGGCCCTTCAGCATGGTCAGCACGGTCACCAGGCCGCCGATCAGCCGGCCGGACTTACCCCGGGCCAGTTCGGCGATGTCCGCGTTCTTCTTCTGCGGCATGATCGACGAGCCGGTGGCGAACGCGTCGTCCAGCTCCACCCAGCCGAACTCCGTCGACGTCCAGAGCACGACCTCCTCGCCGAGGCGGGACAGGTGTACGCCGATCAGCGCGGTGCAGAACAGGAACTCGGCCACGAAGTCGCGATCCGCCACCGCGTCCATCGAGTTCTGCGCGGGGGCTCGGAAGCCCAGCTCCTTTGCCACGGCCGCCGGGTCGAGCGGCAGTGAGGAGCCCGCCAGCGCACCCGAGCCGAGGGGCGAGATCGCCGTCCGCCCGTCCCAGTCGCTGAGCCGTTCCAGGTCGCGCAGCAGCGGCTGCACGTGGGCCAGCAGCCAGTGCCCGAAGCTGACCGGCTGGGCGTGCTGCACGTGGGTCAGGCCGGGCGCCGGGGTGTCGACGTGCTGGGCGGCCTGCTCGACCAGCGCGTCGGCCAGCTCGACCAGCGCCACGGCCACCCCGCGGGCGTGGTCGCGCAGATACAGCCGCAGGTCGGTGGCGACCTGGTCGTTGCGGGACCGGCCGGCGCGCAGCTTGCCGCCGAGCGCGCCGAGGCGTTCCAGCAGGCCTCGTTCGAGCGCGGTGTGCACGTCCTCGTCGTCGATGGTGGGGCGGAACTCGCCGGACGCGCAGGCCGCCTCGAGGTCGTCGAGGGCGGCCAGCATCCGGCCCAGCTCGTCGGGGTCGAGCAGGCCGGCGGCGGCCAGCACCCGGGCGTGCGCCCGGGAGGCCGCGAGGTCGTACGGGGCGAGCCGCCAGTCGAACTGGACGCTGACACTCAACCGGGCCAGCGCCTCGGCGGGGCCGCCGGCGAACCGGCCGCCCCACAGCGAGGTCGACGTCTTCTCCGCCATCACTGACCCAGCCGGGTGTCCCGGGCGGACGCCATCCGGGACGGCAGGCCCCAGAGCTGCACGAAGCCCTTGGCCAGCGACTGGTCGAAGGTGTCGCCGGTGTCGTAGGTGGCCATCCCGAAGTCGTACAGGCTGGCCTCGGAGCGCCGGCCCGTGACGACCGCGCGGCCGCCGTGCAGGGTCATCCGGACCTCGCCGGTTACGTACTTCTGGGTGTCCGCGATGAACGCGTCCAAAGCGTGCTTGAGCGGCGAGAACCAGAGGCCGTCGTAGACGAGCTCGCCCCACCGCTGGTCGACGCTCTTCTTGAAGCGGGCCACGTCGCGCTCGACGGTGACGTTCTCGAGCTCCTGGTGCGCGGTGATCAGCGCGATCGCGCCGGGCGCTTCGTACACCTCGCGGCTCTTGATGCCCACGAGCCGGTCCTCGACCATGTCGAGCCGGCCGATGCCCTGCGCGCCGGCCCGCCTGTTCAGCTCGGCGATGGCCTGCAGCGGGGTGACCGTCTCGCCGTCGATCGCGACCGGGTTGCCCTGCTCGAAGGTGATCACCACCTCGTCGGCGTCGCGCGGCTCGGCCGGGTCGGCCGTGTAGCTGTAGATGTCCTCGATCGGACCGTTCCAGATGTCCTCGAGGAAGCCGGTCTCGACCGCGCGGCCCCAGAGGTTTTGGTCGATCGAGTACGGCGACTTGGCCGAGACCTCGATCGGCAGGCCCTTCTCCTCGGCGAGGGCGATCGCCTTGTCCCGGGTCCAGGCGAAGTCCCGGGCCGGGGCGATGACCTTGAGGCTGGGGTCGAGCGCGCCGATGCCCACCTCGAAGCGGACCTGATCGTTACCCTTGCCGGTGCAGCCGTGCGACACGATGGTGCCGCCGTACCGCTTGGCGGCCTCGACCAGGTGCCGCACGATCAGCGGCCGGGACAGCGCCGAGACCAGCGGGTAGCGGTCCATGTAGAGGGCGTTGGCCCGCAGCGCCGGCAGGCAGAAGTCGGCCGCG